>JAESGJ010000116.1_pt1 | contig 129530 bp, 107 predicted proteins | sample 9266241 | NCBI WGS metagenome assembly JAESGJ01 (sample SAMN14514841, study PRJNA621669) | algae metagenome | isolation source: Brasilonema octagenarum HA4186-MV1 and co-occurring heterotrophs from wet... | place: USA: Manoa Valley, Hawaii | collected 2009-07-20 | reverse complement strand
TGATTGTTGTGAGCATCAATCACTTTTTGGCGCAGATCAGTGGAGTAAGCTTTCATGTCGATGCACTTGGTTATTGATATACTCCATCCTCCCACACTGTATTTCACTCAAGCGAGAACCGCTATATTTAAGCTGGTAGAGCTACGCGACTATCTTAGTAGTGCGATCTGCGCAGAGCGCAGCAGCGAAGCTATCGGTATGAAAGTTGATATAGTGACGCAAAACGGTTTAAAGCCAAGAATCTGGGAGCGAGTGTTATCGGAAGTCGTTTATGTATGACTAAACGACAACTTTCAGAATTTATTCAAGACATATTGGATGCCATTGCTGACATTAGACATGATTTTCAGCTACATCAATGCTATAACTGCCTCCCAGAGGGGAATCTTAAAAGCCCCCTTTTTAAGGGGGTTGGGGGATCTCTTGTGCGTAAGTCCTATTTGAGCAGATAAACTCGTTTCGCCAATCGCGCTCAATGAACGTATCGGCAAAAGAGAGTCAAAGCCGATGCGGAAGCCGCCGCTTGTGGGAGTGCGCGAAGGCGCACGCTGCGCGAACGCCAATCTAGAATCCTTCGGCGTGACTTCTCGTCCTCGTTCGATAGTTAATCGCCACATAACCTCAATCCACATATTCTATGATGGAGCAAAGCAATAGCTATAACCCTATGACTCCAGTAGTAATTAAACCCTCATCCTGGCTAACGACTGGTATTCGAGTTGAAAAAGTCAACAATCTCAATCTTTTCAAATTTACTGAACAACTCGGTTCACGTATGCAAGAACTTCTGGATAAGAAAAAAGCGGATTTACTGACGCCAGAAGAAGCCGCTGAACTGGAAGCTATTGGAGAATTAGACATGATTTTCAGCTACATCAATGCTATAACTGCATCTCAGTCGTGACTATTCCTAATACTATCCAAGAATTTGTACGACAACGCGCTGATTTTCGATGCGAATACTGCCATTATCCTGAATTTCTCAGTACATCTCCCCTCACAATCGACCATATAATGCCGAAGTCTTTGGGGGGTTCCGACGATGCAGATAATTTGGCTTTAGCCTGTCGTCGCTGTAATGAACGGCACTATAATTTTATAATTGGAATAGACCCTCAAACTCAGCAAGAAGTCTCCTTATTTAATCCTCGTCAGCAAAATTGGTCTGAACACTTTATCTGGACAGCAGACGGTACTAAAATGATCGGCATCACACCTACAGATCGAGCTACTTGTAACCGTCTGGATTTAAATGATGAACGTCGTGCTGATCGCTTTATCCAAAAATCTCGGCGACTTTGAGTGCAAGGTGGTTTTCATCCTCCCCGTCAAGATCCGCAGCAAGCAAGCGACACTAACCAATAATATCAAACCTGGAGATTGATTTCAGTACTAATGAAAAATCTGGTTGTGAAGGTAAGCGAAAAACCACTAGAACTATTGCCCTACCATCAATTACTTTTCCATAAATCATTTGGCAATACGCTCGATTCCGCCACCAAAATGAATATATTGACAAAGAAGAGTCAGAGGTGATTAGGCAAGTAACACTAATTTCTAGTGACGCACCGAAACAATGGTGGGCTACGGCGCACTTTTAATTATCATGTAAAACCTCAACTGTCGTGCGCCTAACCCACCCTACATAATGGATAATTTATTTTTTGGTACTCCCTTTACTTCGTTCCACTCGCAATGACATATCGTAAGTTGGATATTTTTTCACACCAACCCAGAACGCAGCGCGACAACTGCAGCTTGCACGCGATCGTCTACAGATAACTTATTCATAATCCCCCGAACATGAGTTTTGACAGTATTGGGACTCAAATAAAGCTTTTGTGCAATTTCTGGATTACTTAAGCCTTCTACCATCAGTTTCAAAACTTCTAACTCGCGCCCAGATAAATTTGCTGCATTTCCACTGGGGGAAGGAGGTTTGAGATTATCAATCACTCGTCTGGCAACTTGGGGATCGAGGTAGGTTGCACCTTCAACTGCGGCGGCGATCGCACTCAACAGTCGCTCTACACTCGCCCCTTTGATACAATATGCATCTGCACCGCTAGACAACGCCGCAATAATTTCCGTATCTGTTTGATGCGATGTCAGCATCACAACATGAGTTTCTGGTAATGCTGCTTTAATTTGCTGTGTTGCAGCAATTCCATCCAACCGGGGTAACCCAATATCCATCACTACCAAATCCGGTTTTAATTTCAGTGCTGCTTGCACACCCAAGTAGCCATCTTCTGCTTGTCCGACAATTTCCAACTGGGGATGAGCCATTAATGACTGTTCCAATCCCAGTTGCATCATCGGATCATCTTCTACAATCAAAATGCGCAGCACAGAAATATTAGCTGGTAGATTTAAGCGCAAGGTATTATTTTGAAACATTATTCTATTCTTCCACGCGATACCCCAACTCTGCCAAACGTGTCCGAGACTGACGCCATTTTGGTTGCACTTTGACGAACAATTCCAGGTAAACTTTTCCTGCAATCAACTTTTGCATTTGTTCGCGCGCTGCACTACCAACAGCTTTTAACATTGCTCCGCCTTTACCGATGAGAATTCCTTTTTGGGAATCGCGCTCAACGTGTATAGTCGCAAGTACACGGGTAATAGCTGGTGTTTCTTCCACCAAGTCAATGGCGATCGCAACTGAATGGGGTACTTCTTCACGAGTTAACAGCAAAATCTGTTCTCGAATCAATTCGCCCATAATAAAGCGTTCTGGCTGGTCTGTTACTAAGTCTGGTGGATAATATAATGGTCCTAGTTCTAACTGTTCAATTAATGATTGTTGCAGTTCAGGTAATCCGACACCAGTTTTGGCAGACAATTTTCTTGTTTGCCACCTATGTTCCCTTGCCAATTCGGTGTAACTATTGTCTATTGTCTGGAAATTTGAAGGCTGTTCGTCAATTTTGTTTAAGCCTAAAATCACTGGTGTTCTGCTGTGAGCAAGTAAATCAGCAACATAGCGATCGCCTGTCCCACAATTCGTCGATCCATCCACCACAAACAACACCATATCTACCGATTCAATGGCTAGTTTGGCATTTCTCACCAGCACTTCCCCCAATTGATGATGGGGTTTATGAATTCCTGGGGTATCCACAAAAATCATCTGCGCTTCTGGAGTGGTGAGAATACCTCGTAACCGATTGCGTGTTGTTTGTGCTACTGGTGATGTTATCGCAATTTTTTGTCCAACTAATTGATTCATTAACGTAGATTTACCGACATTTGGACGACCAATAATGCCGACAAAACCTGATTTATATTCAGGAGGAGCCTGCGGAATTACCACTTCTCCTGAAAGAGAGAAGATATCATTTTGACTACTATTTACCCCTGGCTCTACCGTCATATTTTACTTTTAGGATTAAGTAACTTTTTGTACAAACACAAATCAAATAGAAAACTACCCTGAAATTACTACTATAGCTGATTTCGCTTACGTACAATCTATCGCAATCCGATTTTCTTTGGTGAATCACAAAGTAGAGACGCTTAACAGTGAACAGTGAACAATTGATCACTGGTAACTGGTAACTGATAACTGATAAAAGTGTACCTAGCTTCGCAAAAATAAAATACGACTCCTATACTAAAGTCAGAACAGACTATCCAATAATTCGTAGCACCAACTCACCTTCATTGACTGCCTGATTGCTTGAGATATCATAAACTAATCCATCTTGTTCTGCGCTCACATGAATCACGCTCGGTAACTTACCTTCTTTATTAAATTTCAAAATTTGATAAATTCGTTCTCCAGCTTTCACAACACTTCCTAAGTCTACTCGTTTTTGAATCATTCCACCTGTTGGGGCAAAATATTTTTTGCTCATACTTCTTCGTTTAAAACTCATTTGATTCAATGTATTTTTATTTAGAGGAAATTCATCAATTCGCAAAACTTCTTTTTCTGCCAAATAGTTTTTCACGCCTCGAAGACCTTTCTCCACTGAAACTGGATTCATTTGCATGCCTGTACCAAGTTCCAGTGTCCAAGCCTCGACGTCAAACCTAATTTCTCTACCAAGTTGTTTGAAGCAATCTTCCAAAGCGAGCCAAGGTTTGATAAAAGCCTCATCAAAAGCATCACCATCATATTTATCAAATCGAATTCCGAAGTCGAGCAAGAAATATTTTGCACTTTCTTCTCGGTTACGAAAGACATAAAGGTAGTTTAATCCTTGAGATGTGTGACTGTGTAAGTCAATCAAATAATCTGCATCTAAACTCAGAGATTGTAGTTTATAGCTAAATAGTTCAGTGTAAGGAATTCCACTTGAAGAATTAATCTTTTCTAAAATCTGAGCAAATTTTTGTATAATAACATTAAGGTAATTCTTTCTGACAACCTCTAGTTCAAAATTTATTTGAGATTTTGCAAATTCCAATAAATTGTCAGCGTGCTTTTCGTAGTCCCAAAAAATACGGTTCCAATCTTTTCCTTCGTAACTACAGAATCGTCCTGAGGAAAAAATGTGCGATCGCTGATTGGTTGACATTGGGTTACAAACAGGAACTAACCAAATTTCGCCAAATAAGTCTGTATCATTTATCGCCTGCAAAAATTCAATCAGTTCATAAATAACACCATTGCCAGCAATTTCCGCACCATGTAAATTGGATTGGATGTAAACTTTTTTGCCCGGTTGAGCGCCAATGAATTTGTAGACTTGCAGGGATAAGACATCACCTGAAGCCATGTGACGCAGAGGAATGGTAGATACAACAGGAAGCATAAGTAATTAGCTCATTTAAAATTTACGGCTACACCTGCGGATAAACACGTTTTCGCAAAATAGGGATGCTCCCTTTGATGTTATTCATTTTCAATTTGAAGTTAGAACAAGTTCTCCAATAATTCCTAACACAACCTCACCTTCGTTAACTGCCTGATTGCTTGAGACATCAAAAACTAATCCATCTTGTTCTGCACTCACATCAATCACTGTTGGTAATGTACCGTCCTTATGAAAACTCAAAATTTGATAAATTCGCTCTCCAGTTTTTACATAACTTCCCAATTCTACTCTTGATTGAATCATTCCACCTGTTGGGGCATAATATCTTTTCATTTGAGTTCTTAGTTTCAAATTCATGTTATGAGATTCGCTTCCCTTGAAAGGAAACCCAGAGATTTGCAAAACCCCTTTGTATGCTAAATAGTTTTTCACACCTCGAAGACCTTTCTCCACTGAATCTGGGTTCATTTGCATTCCTGTACCAAGTTCAAGTGTCCAAGCCTCTATATCAAACCTAATTTCTCTACCAAGCTGTTTGAAATGCTCTTCCAAAGCTAACCAAGGTTGGATAAAGGTTTTATCAAAACCATCTTCATCGCATCTAAATTCAACAAATTTAATTCCAAATGGAAGTAAAAAATATTTTGCACTTTCTTCTCTATTACGGTAGAGATAAAGGTAGTTTAATGCTTGATTCGCGTGACTATGTAAGTCAATTAAATAATCTGCATCTAAACTCAGAGATTGCAGTCTGTAACTAAATCGTTCCGTGTAAGGAACTCCACTAGGTGAGTTAATTTTTTCTAAATTTTTAACAAAACTTTGCTGAATTTTAGCCAGGTAGTTTTTTCTTACCACCTCTGGTTCAAAATTGATTTGAGATTTTGCAAATTCCAATAAATCGTCAGCGTGCTTTTCGTAGTCCCAAAATATACGATTCCAATCTTTTCCTTCATAACTACAGTATTGTCCAGAGGAAAAAATGTGCGATCGCTGATTGGTTGAGATTGGGTTACAAACAGGAACTAACCAAATTTCGCCAAATAAGTCTGTATCATTTATCGTCTGCAAAAATTCAATCAGTTCATAAATAACACCATTACCAGCAATTTCCGCACCATGTAAATTAGATTGAATGTAAACTTTTTTGCCCGGTTGAGCGCCAATGAATTTGTAGACTTGCAGGGATAAGACATCACCTGAAGCCATGTGACGCAGAGGAATGGTAGAAACAACCGGCAGCATAAGTAATTCCAAATAAAAATGATATTAATCTTTATGCTATGGGACAAACAAGATGTTTACCTATAGGAATCCGGTTTAATTTGGTGAACTAACAAAGTCAGCGCAGGGAACGCTTAACAGTGAACAGTAACAACTGATAACTGTTCACTGGTAACTGTTAAGTTCCTGGTAAATTACGTAACCGCTCGTCCAGATGAATACGGTCAGCTAATGCCTTAAGTAAAGGACCATGTGAGCTAAATTCTACAATACTTACCGAACCGACAGGGCATCCTAAACGATAACGAAAACGCCCGACATCGATTCCCAACAAGCTGCACAGCATAATTCTAATGGTTGCTTTATGGGAAACAATTAAGACATTGCCACTGCTGTAACGATGCTTGATTTCTTCAATAACTTGGGTAGCACGAGATGCTATGGCGATCGCCATTTCCCCTCCACTAGGTGCATACCAAGCCGGATCTGCTAGCCAGCGGATATGATCATCATGAAACTCTAGATTCACCGTCTCTGGTGTTTTGCCTTCCCATTTGCCATAGTTAATTTCCTTTAAGCCATCCCGCAATTCTGGTTGCATACCGATTGCGTCACATAAGGGTTTTGCGGTAGCTATGGTTCGTCCCATTGGACTACAAAAAATTGCCGTCCAAGGTTTAGAACTGTATGCAGTCGCAAAAGCTTTTGCCATTTCCAAGCCATCTGTGGTAAGTTCTGGATCTAGCGAACCACAGAAAAAATTACTACGGCTGTATTCTGTCTGTCCGTGACGGAGGAAATAAACAGTTAGACTCATAATTCCAATACCAAATTCCAATACCAATTGGGATTTTAGATTGCTCACTAGTCATTAGTCACTAGTTACTAGTCATTAGTCAATGCCCTAAAGACAGGGTGTAGGGAAGTAGGGGGAGTAGGGGGAGTCAAATGTATCAGGATTTTTGTGAAAGGGTATTACACCTTTACACCTCCACACCAGTTCGTACTGATATCCCTACAAATATATTCTCTGTTTCAAGTCTCTGTGATTGTTATCTATATTAGAGGCTATGGCTAAGATAACGAAGTGCCGATAACATATTCTATTTGTGCTTGGGACAGGAATTATGGCAATAACACAAGTCAACCCTTATCTCGATGGTAACTTTGCGCCAATACGCGAGGAAATCTCCACAAACTCCCTAAAAGTCATAGGTGAACTCCCTCATGACTTATCAGGAATGTTCGTGCGCAATGGTCCGAATCCTCAATGGAAGCCGATTGGGGAGTACCATTGGTTTGATGGGGATGGAATGTTGCATGGGGTGCGAATTATTAACGGTAAAGCTGCCTATCGCAACCGCTATGTGCGCACAAAAGCATGGAAAATTGAGAACGAAGCAGGTAAAGCTGTCTGGAGTGGGTTCCTAGAACCACCACAAATGGACAATCCTCACGGACTAAGCAAGAATACAGCTAATACTGCTCTTGTGTGGCATGCAGGTCAACTTTTGGCGTTGTGGGAAGGAGGTGCACCTCACGCTATCAAACTTCCTGAGTTAAAGACTCTGGGTGAACATACTTACAATGGTAAACTTGTCTCACCCGTGACTGCTCATCCCAAAGTAGATCCAGTGACGGGTGAGATGATGTTTTTTGGTTACAGCTTCGCACCGCCCTATCTGCAATACAGTGTGGTTTCACCACAAGGCGAACTTTTGCAGACGGAACCTATTGACATACCAACAGGCGTGATGATGCATGATTTTGCCATCACTGAAGACTACACAATTTTTATGGATTTGCCGCTGACTTTCAATATGGAAAGGCAAAAACGCGGCGAACCTATGATGAAGTTTGAGCACGACAAACCGAGTCGCTTTGGTATTGTTCCACGTTATGGCAATAACAGTAACATTGTATGGTTTGAGACTCCCGCTTGCTACGTCTTCCACACTCTCAACGCTTACGAGGAAGGAGATGAGGTAGTTCTGATTGCTTGTCGGATGAATTCCACCACTGTTTTGGATGTGCCGCAAGACACACACGTCGATTCTCAAGGAGATATCCCTCGTTTGCATCGCTGGCGGTTTAACTTGAAAACGGGCAAAGTCAGCGAAGAGATGCTGGATGATGTCCCTTCTGAATTTCCTCGTGTGAATGAGAATTTCTTGGGGCAAAAAACACGATACGGCTACACTGCGAAAATGGCGAAAAGTTCCATGCCTGTGTTCGATGGTTTGATTAAGTATGACTTGAACAGTGGCAAGTCCGAAACCCATGAATTTGGAAAAGGACGTTATGGTGGTGAAGCTGTGTTTGTACCACGTCCTAATGCAAAAGCAGAAGATGACGGCTGGCTTGTGACTTATGTTTACGACACCGTAGAGGAAACTTCTGAATTCGTGGTAGTTAGTGCTGAGGATATCACTGATGAACCAATAGCACGAGTGATGATTCCTCAGCGTATACCTTATGGGTTCCACGGTGCTTGGGTTTCTGAGGAACAGTTCAAAAAACGTGTGTAGATTTATATTCGTTTGCTTTCATGGGTGTCAATAATTAGGGGTGTAAGGATGTAGGGGCAGTAATTGGTGAGGGCACAGGATCGACCACCATTTTATTGACCAAGCTCATCAAAGATAAGCGTGGGGACCGGGTTCCCGTTTGTTTAGGGGTGTAGGTACAACGCTGGAAAATTCTCCAGTCGCATTCTACACCCTTACACCCGCAAAACCGTACACTCCTTTCTTGGTCATGAAAGTTAATAATGACTAATAATAAATAACCGATGACAAACTCATGATTACAGGCAAAACTAAACTACTTGGAGTGATTGGATATCCGGTGGAACATTCACTCTCACCAGTGATGCACAATGCTGCACTTACCCACTTGGGACTTAATTACGTCTATGTTCCTTTTCCAATAGAACCACAGAATTTAGAAATCGCTGTTCAAGGCTTTGCTGCTGTAGGTGTTGTCGGTTTTAGCATTACAATTCCCCATAAACAGACAATATTGCCTTTGCTCTGCGAAGTTTCACCGATCGCCAAAGCTATAGGAGCAGTCAATACAGTAAGTCGTAAAGAGAACAAATGGATTGGTACAAACACTGACTGTGAAGGGTTTCTCGCTCCTTTGCGAACAACATATCATCAGCATTGGAGCCAAACAGTAGCTGTGATTTTAGGCAATGGTGGTGCAGCAAGAGCAGTTGTTGCAGGTTGTGCGGAATTAGGTTGTGAGAAGATTTATGTTGTTGGGCGCAACGCCCAAAAGTTAGAAGAATTCCAGAAGAGTTGGGGTGATTTTCAGGAGTCGCATAATTTACACGTCCACACTTGGGATTCTTTACCAAAACTTATTCCACAAGCAAACCTATTAGTAAACACAACCCCGATCGGGATGTATCCCAAGGTTGAAGAATCACCTTTAAGTGCAGAGGAAATGGGGAATTTACCTGTAGGGGCGATCGCCTACGATTTGATATACACCCCCAACCCAACAAAATTTCTCAAACAAGCGCAGCAGGTGGGCGCTATTGCAATTGATGGACTGGAAATGCTTGTTCAACAAGGCGCAGCAGCATTAAAAATCTGGTTACAACAAGATACTGTTCCCGTAGACGTGATGCGCCAAGCTTTGAGACAGCATTTGGGTTTAGAAGATTAATGGGGTGATGAGGTGATGTGGGGGAGATTCCAAATGTTGAATTTTGCTTCGACTGCGCTCAGCAACCATGAATTTTGAATTTTGAATTGTTATTAGACATCTCCGAAAAAGAATGTAGAGACGTTACATGTAACCTCTCTACAAGGGTTTCAGGTAACGCATCATTAATTTCCGGAGATGTCTATTAACTCCCTCTTCGCCAATGAACGCGATTCCACTCGTACATACCTTGAATTTCAAATTCAGCACCGTTGTAGAAGCGGACGATGCACTCGGTTGAGGAAGAATCACCATCGCTTATTTCATTAACATTAATGACAATACAGGGATACCATTCTGGGGTGCAAGGACCATTATCTTGTACCCATTCCCAAAGAGCATTGCAAATTTCAATGCGATGGCCGACTTTCAGCTTGAGGACATCCTCAGTAAAGTACTTGTCAAAGTGATATGGCTCAATGCGATTTAGCCAGGATAACCCGTAGCGATCGCGAATGAATTGTACTGCACCGGAGTCATTTTCATTTAGCCAGTCGTTGAGCAATTGCGCTTTCCATGAGCCGTCTTGTTGTTCTTGTGCTTTGAAGAACTCTAAAAATGCTTGCAATTCTTGTTTTGTTAGTTCGTCTAGAGGATTAGCGCTATCAGACACACCAGTTTGAGACCCCTTGATTTGCTCTAAGATTTGCAGTAATATTCCTTTCTGCATATCAGAGAGGGGACAGCTTGCGACATCACAACGATCAAACGCTGCTTGCAAAACTGCTTTTATCTCATCTGGACTCATACGCTATATAGCAATTAAGAGTATTATCTATCATAATTATTACAAAACTTCAAAACAACTATCCAATCGCTTGAGAGCTAATTTCAGGTAAGCTGAGGTTGAAATATACCGCAATGGTGCTTTTTATCTGTGCTGAGTTAGTCGCAGCCTTTTTATCGGTGCATTGTTTTGTTATTCTTGTTGTTGGAGATATGCAAAAGAAAAATAGCTTAGTATCGTTCTTAAATTCTGTGCCCTTATTTACAAAGAATTACTCAAGATTGAGGATTCAGTACTCAATAGTCTTGAAGGTGATTTTGGTTTCCTGTGTCATAGGAATTGTATCGTGGGTGTTTACGCCAAGTGCTCTAGCGCTGACACAGATAAAACTCTCTGAGCTTTCCTATCACAAATGTCCATCAGAAATAGGAAAAGGATCTGTGACAAGTGGTACGACTATGGCAGCAAATTGCTTTATAGTCACAGGCAAAGCTCAAAATGGCACGAACAAAACTGTCTACGATGCAGATATTTTTGGGCGCATTTATGATGCTAACAATAATTCTGCCATGGAAAACCGTAACCGTCTTGGTTCTATCAAGGAAATTCCACCGGGTGTTAGTGATTTTGAATTGAGGATTTCTGTAGCAGCAAACCAGCCTGAACCTTTGAAGTTGAAGAAGTTCAAGGCGGCTGGATTTAGCGCTCAAGTCCGTAAGTAGTTGAACAATATGAATATGTAGAGACGTTGTCAACCTCCGTCTCTACAAAGGTTCATATTTCTCAACTTTAGACTTAACCAACTAATGGATTGGCGCTTAGATAAGAGAGCAAACCGCCTAATACGTTGAGTAATAGAAAAGCCAATATCGGTGAAACATCAATACCGCCCAATGGGGGAATAATTGAACGGAACAGATTCAGATAGGGGTCGCTTATTTGGCTTAACGCTGCAAACGGTTGATTATACCAGTTGATGCTGGGAAACCATGTTAACAGGACTCTAATAATCAGTAGAAGACTATAAATTTGTATGAATTTGCTCAGTGTGTCAATCAGTAAATCCATGGATTGGTTAATTTCCTACGAAGTGTCAAAAGCGGTCTTATCTTCGATTTTAAATGAGGCTAAGTCAAATGGCGGTTGCAGATTCTGCATGTCTCCATGATAAATACTCTGCGGTTTCTCACCATTTGTAGTTAGCATTTGCGATCTGCTAATGCTCGCTAATTAGCGTAACTCCTGGCTACGCGACGAAGAACGTTCGTGAATCAGCTGCTCTGAATTGGCATTCACATTCCCTAGCTGCTGTCGGACTTCGTCTATTGTGGCATTGAGCTGGGCGATTTTATCTTCAAGTGATCGCCGTGCCACTTCCATTTCCATATTCTCATTTTCCGAAGCTCTCATCTGACGTCTTTTGGCTGCTTTTTTAGCTTCTGTTAAGTTGGTGGTTGTTTGAGGCTCTTCCTCTAGGATTTGTTCTGGATCACGTCTTGTGGCAACAAGCGTACCGATAATACCACCAACCACACCACCGAAAATTGCTCCGGCAAAAAAACCACTTGCAAAACTATCTTGCTGACTCATAATTTTACTGCCTTGAAGAAACGCTGCACCTGTTGGGTTGTTTTTGCACCTCATGCTGTCGAATGTGCATATTAGCTTATGTTCCAAAGATGCGATCGCCTGCATCTCCTAATCCTGGTATGATAAATCCTTGATTGTTGACTGTTGCGTCAATAGTCGCTGTGTAAACAATTAAACCTGGATAAGCATCATTCAGTTTTTGTAAAGCTGGTGGAGCTGCTACCACAGATACAATCCGCGTTAGGGCTGGATCAATACCCCGTTGTGTTAATTCTGCCATTGCATTCATCATCGACCCTCCAGTGGCTAACATTGGATCGGTGACTAACACTCGCGTTTGCGGTTGGAATTTTTCTGGCAATTTGTTTAAGTAAGTAGAGGGTTGGAGTGTTTTTTCATCTCGCACTAAACCAAGATGATAAATCGACGCCAAAGGTAACACTGTTTGTGCTCCCTCTAGTAATCCTAGCCCAGCTCGCAGAATCGGTACCACTGCCATTGGAACCGTTGGATCTATTAAAGTTGCTGGGCTGACATCCAAAGGGGTTTGCACTGTCGCTTCTTGAGTTGGCAACCACTCTCTAGCAGCTTCGTAAGTCAACCAACGTCCTAACTCAGTCATCGCACTGCGAAATAATACGGAGGGTGTGGCAGCATCACGGGCAACTGCTAACCAGTGCTTGATTAGGGGGTGGGGCGGGACATAAACACGCAATTGTAGCGTCATAGCCAGAAATGGGCTTTTTCTATATGGTATAACAACTGAAACATCATAATACTTTTTTTTGTATGCAACTCACTGCTATAATTAGCACGAAAAAAATTATTGAAATTTTTTTTCATTAGTAGTTGACATAGATTCTCAATCAAGGTTATATTGTATTTTCAGTGTTCTCCTCTCTTTAAGGATCGGCAGACGGGATTGGCCAGCGGTAGCAGGCTTTTCCCTCTTTTTTGTTATAGGGAACGCTTAACGCTTTAAGATAAACTGTACGAAGCTTCGCAAAAATCAAATACGAGTCTTATCATGATTTACTAAAACAAAGGACAAGCGACAAATAACAAAAAAATGCATGCAGAGTGATGTTATCGTCATTGGATCTGGAATTGGTGGCTTAGTGACAGCAACTCAGCTGGCGGCAAAAGGTGCTAAGGTACTCGTACTAGAACGTTATCTGATTCCAGGAGGTAGTGCGGGTTACTTTCAACGGCAAGGCTATCGCTTTGATGTTGGGGCGTCGATGATTTTTGGGTTTGGGCAGAACGGTACCACCAACTTACTCACTCGTGCTTTGCAAGCTGTTAACGTTAGCTTAGAAGTGATTCCCGATCCAGTACAAATTCACTATCATCTGCCTAATGGCTTAAACCTAAAGGTTGATAAAGTGTATGAAAAATTTTTACAAAATGTGACTGCGTATTTTCCTAATGAAAGCCAAGGGATTCGTCGATTTTATGACGAATGCTGGAAAGTCTTTGATTGTCTTAACAGCATTGACTTGCTGTCCCTAGAAGAACCCCGGTATTTAATGCGTGTATTTTTTCAGCATCCTTTGGCATGTCTTGGTTTGGTAAAGTATCTGCCCCAAAATGCTGGAGATATAGCCCGACGCTATATTCAAGACTCTCAGTTGTTGAAATTTATAGATATGGAGTGTTATTGCTGGTCGGTCGTACCAGCTGAGATGACACCAATGATAAATGCTGGAATGGTATTTTCTGACAGGCACTATGGAGGAGTTAACTACCCTAAAGGGGGCGTCGGACAAATTGCCCAAAAATTAGTAGAGGGGCTTGTCAAAGCAGGTAGTCAGATTCAGTACCAAGCTAGGGTAACAAAAATTATTATAGAAAACAGACAAGCTGTGGGAGTACAACTCGCTAACGGTCAGACGCACCGTGCGAAGCGCATCGTGTCCAATGCAACACGTTGGGATACATTTGAAAAATTACTGACTCAAGAACAATTTTCTTTTGGTGAAACAAACTGGCAGCAACGCTATCAAAAATCACCCAGTTTTCTCAGTTTACACATGGGAGTGAAGGCAGAAATTTTGCCAAAGGGGACGGAGTGTCATCATATCGTGTTAGAAGATTGGGAAAAGATGACAGAACCGGAAGGGACTTTATTTGTGTCTATCCCGACGTTGCTTGACGCAGATTTAGCGCCAGCAGGACATCACATTATTCACGCCTTTACACCTCACTGGATTGATGAATGGCAAGGACTCTGTGCAAAGGAATACCAGGTGAAGAAGGAAGAAGCAGCTTGGCGAATTATTGACCGTCTGGAGAAGATTTTTCCTGGTTTGAATGCGGGGTTGGATTATCTGGAGGTGGGGACGCCATTAACTCATCGCCGCTTTTTAGGTCGTCAGGATGGAACTTACGGACCGATTCCGCGCCGGAAGTTACGGGGGTTACTGGGGATGTCGTTTAATAAAACATCTATCCCAGGACTTTATTGTGTGGGAGATAGTACGTTTCCAGGTCAGGGTTTAAATGCAGTGGCGTTTTCTGGGTTTGCCTGCGCCCATCGCATTGCCGTAGATTTAGGATTGTAGACCATCTCCCTTCTTGCCTGTTAAGCGTTAAGCGTGTTTGTTCACAGTTAAGGAGACTGGGAGAACTGCATAAGTTAAAAACACGGGCACTTATATATAGAGTGCAACTATATGGGATTGGTTATCCTGGAGTATGCACTCGCCATGGATGTATTATCTAGATACTGGAAAATTTATAGAATAAGTACCAGTCAAAGAGTTGGATACGAACATCGTTCAGTTCCTCCTGCACAGGAGTTTATCCAACAGATTCACAATCTCGCTCCAGCTAATATCCAAGCTGATTTGCTATCCTATTTTGGCGGTGAAAATTCTGTAGTTGATGTTACAAGTCGCGCCAAAGCAGGACTTTGTTTGCGGTCTTATGTTTCTGAACCCATCTTAAGAGCGTGTCAAAAAATTGACAATTTATTCAGTGGTGACAAGTTTTTTACCTACCAGGAATTGCTTAGGTTTGTCTTGGATGACGATGGAGAAACTTTAATTATTGTAGATGGAGATGGAGATGGAAAAACTCAACTCAAGCTGGATAAGAATGGGGAAAGTAGGACAAGAAGTTACAACTTTTTTTCGCTCAAAATTTTGCAAACATTTAATGCCGATCTAAAGTCTAAAATGAGCTTAGACAATTGGGCATTCTTGAAAACTACACAAAACCCCGAATTAAAAGATTTTTTAGCTGAGTTTGGATTTCAGCACTTCAGTGATTGGGCGCTTCTGAATAGAGTTAGAGTAAAACAATTGGAAAGTTTATCAAAGCGCGATCGCCACTTGGTAGAAGTTTTTCATGCTGTCTATCGTCGTGACAGAGTTCAAAAAAATTCAAAGGGAGTCAGAAAATGTCCAGAACCATCAAGTCCTCAGATGGAAGAAATGCTCAATGAATTGCAAAAAAGAGATATTATTATCAATTCAACTTTTGAGTTAATGACTGAACTCAAACAGGTTGTTCGACAACTCAGACACTATGATATATGGAGTTGTCGAGAATCTTTAGAAGTCCACGATTCTAATACAGGAGGTTATACATATAGAACAGATTTACCCATTAACAATTTTAATGAAGTGGATATAGAAGAGCAGGAAATCTTGGATTTTTTGCACGATCAACTTAGCTTAACCTTGAGTAATGCGATTATGCAAGAAATAGGCGATCGCATAAACTATTTAAAAAAAAGCAAGCATTATAGTATTTTCGCTGAACAATTTATTCCTGGTTTACAGTTATATTACTGTCAGAGTTTATCTCTTAAGGATATTGCACCACAATTGGGAATGACAAGTTGGGATCAAGCTCGACGAGTGTTGAATCCAGGAGAATTGCTCAGTAAAATACGTACCAGAACAGTGAAACAAGTTCTTGATAGTGTTTTAAGCAAGGCTGAGGAAAAAGGTTTAACCAAAATTCCTGCTGAACCAGAATATGTCAAAAAATTAGCCGAAGAGATTGAAGCTTTTGCCGATGAGGAAATCTTTAGAGAAGCGGCAGAAGAAATCAGAGTTGGAAAAGGCCGTTCGATGAATAGCTTATATGCTCAGCAAATTCGCAAATATATAGAATAACGTGCATACAACTTACGCTCATATCCTCAAATCCTTGTCTTGAAGTGAACCCAGGAAAATCTTAAATATAAAACACAAATCAGGAATACAATCATGCTTAATTATCCGGTTAATTCAAATGATATAAGACTTTTGCTCTCAGAAGTTATTTGGCTAGAGCTAGAAGACTTTGACAACGCAATCGATAACAGCAAATTCGTAAATAGCGAAGCACAACAATGGCAAACTTATCTAAATACACTGGCAAGCATTGGTTGTGAAAAATGGCTAAGTACACGCATACCACAAAAAGTGATTTGTAAAGAGACGAATGTTCTTGAGGATATTTATCATCTACATTTAGGAGATTATAAAATTTGTCCAATTGCGATAGAACATTTGCTGGATGAAGTTGTTAAAATCCCAAGTTCTGCAGCTGTTCATTTTTATGTCGTTGTTGAGGTGTTAGAAGAGGAAGAACAAGTAATTATTAGAGGAGTTTTGCGCTACGACGAACTGATGAATTATCGTAATCAATTCAATTTAGAGCTTCGGGATGGTTATTACCAAGTACCGCTGTCTTTATTTGATACCGAACTCAATCACTTATTGTTCTACTACTATTTCTCGGAACCTTTAGCTATTCCTTTACCTGTAACTTCCGCTCAATCTTCTTTAGTCTCACTCCAGAGGTCTTTGAATAATACCATAACCAAGTTGAGTGAATGGTTAGAGGGAGTGTTTGAACAAGGCTGGCAAACAATTGACACCCTGATAAATCCAGAGGCAAATTTAGCTCTTAGTACTAGAATTACACAAAGAGGTGCTAAAAAAGCTAAACTCATTGACTTGGGGGTGCAACTCGGTTACAAAACTGTGGCTCTTTTGGTAAATATCACAGAGGAAAGCGATGAAAAATTAGGTGTTTTGATCCAGGTACATCCCACGGGTGGAGAAAGATATTTGCCGCCTGATCTGAAATTGACTTTGCTGTCTAAAGCAGGAAAAACCCTTCAGGAAGTCACTTCGAGGTTGCAAGATAACTACATTCAACTAAAATTTTTCAAAGGGGAATCAGGAAAACGCTTTAGTGTTGAGTTAAGTTTAGGAGAAAATAGAAAGGTGAAAGAAGACTTTGAATTGTAATCAAGGGGAAAGAGCATGGCGGGAAAAAAGCCTGTATTTTTCCGTATTATAAAATCCATTGTTTCATTTAAATACCCAGGTAGAAGTTGGATAGCTCAACCAATACTCGCAGCAATTGCGATGTTTGTCTGCGTGCTCATATCACCAGTGTTGGCACAAGCTCCTCTTGTCAATTCTACTGTTCATCAATTTACAATTAGCGAGGGTAAAACACAAGATCTTGTGCAACAGGGTAAAAAACTTTACGAGGCTGGACAGTTTACCCTTGCTGTTAAAGTGTTGCAAGAGGCTTCTGCTGCTTTTAGAACTCAGGGAGATTATTTACGGGAAGCTGTAACTTTGAGCAATCTCTGTTTAGCTTTTCAACAACTCAGTTTATGGAACCAAGCTGAAAAAGCGATCGCTCAAAGTCTCAATTTATTAAAAAGTTTAAAGAATTCCCAAGAAAGTTCTAATATCCTAGCACAAGCCCTCGATGTGCAAGGACACTTACAATTATCGCGGGGACAATCTGAAGCAGCATTGACCACTTGGCAACAAGCTGCTGGGATTTATCAGCAAATCAAAGACACTGCTGCATTCACCCGTAACCAGATTAACTCGGCTCAAGCTCTACAAGTTTTAGGACGATACCGTCAAGCAAAGAAAATTTTAACTGAAGTTTCGCAAACTTTTCAAAACCAAAGCGACTCATCAACAAAAGCATCGGGACTATTGAGTCTTGGCAACATTATGCAAGTCGTTGGTGATTTAAAGGAATCTCAGCAGGTATTGCAGCAAAGTTTAGCACTTGCAAAAGCGACGTCGTCTGATCAAATAATCGCTGAAACTCTCTTTAGCTTGGGAAACACTGCCCGTGCCCAGCATGATAAAAAAAAGGCATTGGATTATTACCAGCAAGCTGCAAGTGCTTCAACTGATTCAACTACACGTACTCAGGCACATCTGAATCGACTAAGCCTACTTGCTGAGACAAAGCAATTTGCAGATGCATCAGCATTATCGTCCCAAATCGAATCTGAAATCAACAACTTGCCGGCAAGTCGGATGGTAGTTGAGGCAAAAATAAACTTTGCCCAAAGTTTGATGAAACTAAACTCTTGCACCAGTTGTAAGACGATTCCGCCAAGGGTTGGAAACCCCCCGCGAGTAGCAAAAGTCTTCTCAACAAAACTAAATACCGACTCACCAAAGTTTTTAGTCCATTTTAATGGACTTGGATTATTAGCCCGGAACTTCAGTTCTGGGCGGGCGACGTTGCTAATGGAGAATCGTGCAACATCTCCCTCATCCCCAACTCTATTAGAAACTTCAGCCCAGATACTCGCTAGTGCAGTACAGATGGCGCAAAGTTTACTAGACTTGCGTGCAGAATCTTATGCCCTTGGAACTCTTGGAAATCTGTATCAAATCAATCAACAGTTTACTGATGCCCGAAAGCTGACCGAGAAAGCTTTAGTTATAGCTCAAAATCTTCATGCATCAGATATAGTTTATCAATGGCAATGGCAACTAGGACGTATATACAAGCAGCAGGGAAATCAAAAAACTGCAATTGCTTACTATTCTGAAGCTTTTAACACTCTCCAAACTTTACGTAGTGATTTAGTTGCTATCAATCCAGACATTCAGTTTTCCTTCCGTGAAAGTGTGGAACCTGTGTATCGGGAGTTAGTCGCATTGCTATTGCAAACAGAGAACGAGAGTGTCCAACATCAAGAAAACCAAAAGCCAGAAAACAAAAAGCCAGAAAACCAAAAAAACTTACAGCAAGCTCGTGTTGTCATGGAATCACTGCAAATAGCAGAATTAGACAACTTCTTTCGCTCAGCTTGTCTAACTGCAAAGCAGGAACTTGATCCAATCGTTGATAAAAAAGCTCCACTTTCAGCAGTTTTCTATCCTATTATTTTACCAGACCGTCTAGATGTTATTCTCAAATTGCCTAATCAGAACTTGCGGCACTACAAAACTGTTGTTGCTAAAGATAAGGTAGAAGGTGTTGTAGAAAATTTGAGAGAATATTTACGCGATGTCACCAGAACTTCTCAAGTAAAGCAGCTGTCGCAACAGATATACGACTGGCTAATTCAACCTGCGGAAGCAGAGTTGAGCCAAAGTGGGATCAAAACCCTAGTGTTTGTCCTAGATGGAGCGTTGCGTAACATACCAATGTCAGTTCTCTATGACAAACAACACGAGAAATATCTAGTTGAAAAGTATGCGATCGCCGTTGCCCCTGGTTTACAACTGCTTGATCCCAAACCATTGCAACAAGTCAAGTTAAATACTTTAGTTGCTGGAGTAGCCGCAGAACGGACTATTGAAAACCGCAAGTTTCCTCCGCTCGAAAATGTACCACAGGAACTGCAACAAATCCAGTCTGAGGTACCCAAAACTGAAGAACTTTTAAATCAAAAGTTTACCGAACATAATCTGCAAAAACAATTGCAATCAGCTCCCTTTTCTGTAGTACACCTAGCGACTCACGGTGAGTTTAGTTCCGATCCAGAAAAAACCTTTGTTCTCACTTGGGATAAGTTACTTAAGGTGAAGGAATTTGATAACTTACTGCGAGTCAGGGACACAAAAAGGTCGAGTACTATCGAATTGCTTGTCCTCAGTGCTTGTAAAACAGCTGTTGGAGACAAGCGAGCCGCTTTGGGACTTGCTGGAGTAGCAGTGCAGGCAGGCGCACGTAGTACACTGGCAACATTATGGTCTGTAGATGATGAATATACCGCCAATTTGATGAGTCAGTTTTACCAAGAATTGAAAGCAGGAGTTAATAAAGCCGAAGCACTCAGACGTGCTCAACTTGCAGTGTTTACTGAGGAGAAAAGTCCATATTTTTGGGCACCTTTTGTATTAGTGGGGAATTGGCTCTAATGGGATCAAGCAACAGGAGTGAGCCAAGAAGAACTATGAGGAATCGCAAAGGCTCTACATTTATTGTAAATCTTTGTAAAGACGATACTCCGGAGGAGTCGCTCCTTAGGGGCGATCGCGCTTGCAGGGCAGTTCGAGGATCCCACCCTTTAGTCATGGCGCACTCCCATGAGCGATCGCTACTTCTGAGATTACTGTTTCTATCGTATTTAGATTGAAAAAGTGTAACTTATAGTGGTTTCCTATTTCAGTAAGCAGAACTTTTCGGTCTATTGATATTTGTAAATCTCTTTAGCAGGACAAGAAAGTGCAAATCACCCGACTCACTCAACAAATACAATTCATCATCGAAATCGACAAACTAAAACAAATCCTCCGCCAAACTTTGTTAACTGATGGTTCACGCCGGGAAAATAGTGCAGAACACTCCTGGCATTTGGCAATAATGGCTGTAGTATTAGCAGAATATGCTCCAGAAGGAGTTGACTTATCCCGTGCCATCAAGATGCTGCTGATTCACGATTTGGTGGAAATTGATGCAGGTGATACCTTCTGTTATGATGTGCAGGGTAACGAAAGCAAGCAAGAGCGAGAAGCTCAAGCAGCGTTGCGTCTATTTGGACTTTTGCCAGCAGATCAAGCAAGTGAGTTACGTTCTGTTTGGGAAGAGTTTGAAACACTGCAAACACCCACTGCTAAGTTTGCAGCAGCCCTAGATCGCATACAACCTTTGCTGCACAACCAGCAAACTCAAGGGGGTACTTGGCGCATTCATAGTGTTACACGCGATCAGGTGATGAAACGGGTAGCGCCTGTGGAGACGGGAACACCAGAACTTTGGTCTTTTGTGCAGCAACTGATTGAAGATTGTATAGCAGCTGGTTATCTTAAATATGCTCCTGCAAGTACTCCAGCAAAATGACACATCTCAAAAAGACAAGGGGGGCGGTATAACGCCCCTTCAAGAATTACACTGTGCCAGATTTGGGCTGCCCCAAGCTTGGGGAATAACTTTTTCTAGACGAGATTTCTCAAAACGACTGATCGCAAATAAATCCTTTGACTGGTTTGCAAACATCTCAGTTGGATCGCCGATTGTAAGTGCTGCCAAATATCCGGCTTCTGCAACTATTTTCTTTACCCTGGAATCATAGTTACCGTAAGGATAAGTAAAATAAATAATAGAACGATTTAATTGAGCTTCAAGTATCTGCTTAGATTCCACAACTTCTTTATATAGCTGTTGATCTGATATTTTTGTGAGGGCAGGATGAGTTCTGCTGTGGGAAGATATTGTAATGAGTGGGTCATTAGCCATAATTCTTAATTGTTCCCAAGTAACATGAGTACGACCAGCATTAACTCCTACACCGCTCGTATGAATAGCAAAAACAGCCGGATAACCATATTTTTTTAATAGAGGATAAGCATATTCATAGTGCCCACCATAACCATCATCAAAAGTCAACAAGATAGGTTTTTTTGGTAATGGGCTTCCTGTTCGCAAGTGAGCAAAAAGTCGATTTAAGCTAATAGGAGTCATCTGAGTCGATTTAATCAGTTCAAAATGTTTCTCTAATTCTTGGGGTGTTATATCATAAATGACTTTCTTGTTTGAGATAATATCGTGATACATAATTACAGGTACTTTAGCTTTCTTTGCAGCTTGGTGTATTGTTGGTAAAGGCTCGGCGGGTATTGATAACACTTTGTCATCTGCAAAAGTCTTAAATAATATTTTTGAACCAGATAATACTTGATTGCCTATAGGCTCAAGTTGCCTAGCTATATTTTGAGACTGGGTACATAATTGTTGATTATTGGGCTGTTTTAAGGAAACTTTTATAATTCGTGATGTCTGAAAGTGCAGACTTTCAAATTCATTTGCAATCACCCGGTATGAACCAAAAAACCAAATACAAACTGTGGACAAAAACGCAATTCCTATGACACGAAACTTTCTCTGATTTTTTGGCACCATTTTTTGATAAGAATTCAGAATTATTCGTAATTATGTTTTTTGACCCACAAAAGTAGGTATAAAATCAGTTTCGTCCAATGCCCTACCTCGGTTTATAATGTTAAGGGTGGACTTACATCTAGTAGTGGTTCCTCAGCGTTGTAGGAAAGTGGCGCATTCCTTGGAGTTTTCGTGAAGCTTGCCCCTGCCCAACAGGTATTTGAGCCAATAGCGCCTAACTAGCTCAAAATTGCTTCCCACTCAGACTCAGAGAGTGGTTGCACTTTGAACTCCATACCAAAACAATCTTCAGCAGCAGCAATTAAAGCGGCAATAATCTTCTCAATATCTAAGTTCTGGGGAAGGTGGACAGGAGAAAAAGATTCTGTACCAAATACTTGAGTAAATAACTCAGCTGAAGGGTGCAAACGCATAGAACCATGTTGTAAAATAGCTCCACCTCGTCGCAGTTGCGCGCTACCGATCAGTTTAGTACCATCTGGCAAAATTAAATCTGCACCAGTTGCAGTGCCAAAACAGTTGGGGTTGTGGATGTAACCGCGTCCAGCTGTACCGTATTGTAATTGTATGTTGAGCGATCGCCACCCTTGAATCAAAAACTCACACATTTTTTGGTACACCTGAACGCGACTCCCCACAATTCCAGATGTGACATCAGATGTGACAACAGCGTAGGTTAAATCACCTTGATGTAACACTGCACGTCCTCCTGTAGGACGCCGCACTAAATCCACTTTCTCACCTTGCCAAACCAGATGCTGCCAATGTTCAGGATATTTATGTTGATGGTAGCCTAAAGAAATGGCAGGTGGCGACCAAGTGTAAAATCGCAAAGCAGGAGGATGTCCCGACTGATGCTGTTTTAACAACCAGCTGTCAATCGCCATCTGCACATCACCAGAGGCTTCTAGCAACGGAATGAATCGCCACACTACAGTCAAGCCACACCAAATTCAGATTGTAATATTTCGTCGTTGTTATCGGCGATCGTTGCCACGATAGTAATTAAGCGGGAAGCCTCACCAGCAGACAAATCTGCCAGAGTGCGTGTTGCAAGTACGACAACTTGGTTTTCAATGAAGGCGAAACGCGATTCAAAGGTGCTAGATGCATTCATCTCTAACAACTGTCGCATTAACTTAGGTTCATCTTTGGCAGGTAATTTGAGCACTGCAGACCAAACTGTTAAAGTATCTTCATCAGTTCTTCCAGTCAGTTGGACATACACTTCCACTGTGCCGTACTTGAACTTCCAACGGTAACCACCTTCTGAAGGCTGACTCACCATTGCGCTGTCATCTTGTTCTAGCGTGTCGATAACGTTTTCGATGATCTCCACATAGTTAATGTCGTTTGTTTCTTCGATAATCTCATTGATGAGTTCATCGGTGGATGTGGATTCACTCTCAAGCGTTTCTGGATTGGATTGGTAGCTTGTCATACAGATTTTTGTCTCAACAGCATAATTGTTTCATCTAGACTACTTTATAGCTTGTGTGCCTGATCATTTTAAGCTCCTTAAGTAGTCAAGGGGAATATTACGAAAATTTGCGATACATTCTAACAATAGCGAGGATGTCTCAATTTATGTCTGTTGTTTCCCAAGCTGCCCAAAGTCATGCCCAAAGTTTTGGAAAATCCCCAGAAGCAGGGTTATGAGTTGAATCGTGCTTTGGTGAGTGTACAAAGGTTGATCAGAAGTCAGGTTGAGCCAAGGTAATTTAATATAACAGAAAAGTAAGGATTCAGGTCTAAACTTGAGTGACCTGAATCCTTACAATAATTTAAAAAACAAGAATAATTTTGAATTTCAATTTTTACTCGCCCCAAGAACAACAGGCACAAGAAAAGAAAAGCCTAACGGTGAAATGCCGTACCAACCTACAAACAGTTAACAAGTCCAAGACGCAGAACTTCCCTTGTGAAGTCACATGAATATCCAATAGAGGCGTCCGCAAGAAACTTACCTGTTTGAGCCTGCTTAGTAACTCCATAGCCACCAAGAATCTCAAGTGCTGTTTGGGCGTTTTTAATTGCCACATCCACAGCAAAAGTCTTAGCTGCTGGTGCCTTCATCATTCCAGCGAGTTGGAGGTTAGTGTCTGCAGTATTTGCTGCCTCCCATACCGTTAATCGCGCAGCCTGGGTATTTATCATCATATCAGCAAGTTTCAAGGCGACTGACTGATGCTGGATAATTGGACGCCCCCAGCTAACCCGCTTTTTGGCATAATCTAAAGCATACTCATATGCAGCGCGAGCTAAACCAACGTAGCAAGCCGCAAGTCCAATAGCCACCTCAGGAAGCAACATGAGAAGTTTTGCCGCTTCCCCCTCTTTGCCAAGAAGATTCTCTGTAGGTACTCGCACGTTATCAAGATGAATTTCTGCATGATGAGAAGGTTTCCAACCAATCATCTCGGTTCTGTTACCAAATTTCAGACCGGGGGTATTTGCTGGAATGTAGAATATAGACATACTCTCGCCCAAAGGCTTATCGAGAGCGGTGCGTGCAATGATGAAATATGCATCTGCAATCCCAGCATTTGTGACTAACGATGACTTTTTCCCGTTGAGGATGTATGCATCACCATCGCGTTGTGCAAAGGTCTTAAGTCCGATGTTAGGATCAGGTATGGGACAAAACAAATCTGAGGTGGCGACGTTTGGCTCACTTTCTGCAGCACTATACAAGTGAGGTTCCCCGGAACGAACATGCGACAATATTCGCTTTTGCTGTTCACTTGTTCCAGCCCTAGTCACGAAAAGGGACATTGCAGCAGTCAGATTGAAGTAACTAGACGCAATACTGACATCAACTGCACCTAGTTCTTCCAGAACCAAAACCAGATCTACGCAGTTTCCACCCAAACCACCGTACTCTTTTGGGAGTAATAATGACGTGAATCCTAGTTCAGTTCCTTTGCGGAACAGACTCTGACAGAAATCCCAAGGTTCTATTTCTGGATTATCAGATTCCTCAATGATTTGAACAATAGGTTTAATCTCTGTTTGGGCAAACTCAAGCGCTTTCGACTGCAACATCCGCTGTTCAAGAGTGAGGCTGAAGTCAATCATGATTTATTTTTTCCTTCATCATTGGATGTTCTTGACGCCATAGGTTAGTAGTCTGCCAACCAAAACTTGGGTGTGGGTTGGGGAAAGGGTAAAAAAAAATAAGACATCTTTCTCCTTTACCCTGACAAGTTTCCTGAGCAAAACACTAGGAGCAATTTGGGATTAACTTTCCATATGGCTCTAGCTAACTATCATATAGCCCTTGAGATGGTAGAAAAATCTTGCCTATAACTCGATAATTTTAGTTTCATATGTTATTTTTCAGTCTTGTAACTCTTACTAGATAAAGTTTTCAGTCTTTGTCGCCTAACTTCAAGACATCGCAATTTAGATAAAAAGATGTCAAAATTACATATAAAAAAATCAACTCCTCATCTCCACTCGCCCTGCAAAGTGAACGCCGCCCAATATGAAGGTTTATTCCATTTCGAGTCTTGCAACAGCTTCAGTTGTGCGGCACGTAGAGCAGCACTAGGTGACTTTCCTTGCTGTAAGATTTGCTTATAAAATTCCTGCATCAATTGTGATGTGCCCTCGTCATCAACTTTCCACAGAGACACAGCCACCCTTTCACTTACTGCATATATCAAGCCTCTTGTCAACCCCACTAATCCTTCACCATTGACATCCTTGCCCAATCAGGTTTCGCAGGCACTCAGTACGACTAAATCAGCGGAAAAATGGAGGTTGAAGATATCACCCAACTGCAGATAACCTTGAATCGGTTTACCAGCTTTGTCTACAAGCGAGAGAATAATTCCTGACAATTCTGGGTTGTTGGGATCTGCAAAGCCGTGGGTAGCAAAATGCAGGAACCGATATTGCGAGAGTTGTTTGTTAGTTGCCCAATTGTAGTTAGCGTCAAAATCAAAAGCTTGCAGGTGATTTGATGTTGGTACAAGTTTCAGTATTGCCTTCGCTTCTTCTGCTGTAGCTGGAAGTCGGTTCAAGGCGTTGCGGTTGAAATTTCTTGCTACTTGCTTAAGGGCAGACTCTTGTAGTTGACTCCTCAAATCCAGTTCAGGACCGAGTCCCTTTGGTTTGCCAGTCAGGCGATCGTCATCTGCGGCGAATACGGGATCTGCTAAGATGGCGAGGGTTTTGGGTGTGGCTTTGCGTCCTTTGAGTTCAAGTCTATGAAAGGCAATAGTTGATGCTGAAGGTAGATTGACTATTTCATGGTTGACGATTAAAGGTTGATAATTGGAAGAAGCAGGTGATTTTCCTGATTCAGTTAATGCGGCAAAGGGAATCGATTGCAAAGGTATTTAGGCATTTGCCCTGAATACTTTGAGGACTAAATTAATCTTTCAATAGGAGATAATATAGCTCACCTTTATTAACAATAGAACCAGCGCGCTCGCCAGCTTGTTTGCCAACACCGATATAGTAATCAACTCTACCCGGAGTTTTGATTGCACCTCCTGTATCTTGGTCGAGAACGTAACGACTGACAAGACGCTGTTCAATTTTCCCTTGATTGATGAAAGGGAAGGGAGCGCGAATAATAGCTAATGCACCGGGAGGCATTAAGGATTTATCTGTGGCAATTGACCTTTCGGGGGTGACTGGAACGTTAAGAATGCCAATAGTTGGGGCGTTTTTTGTATCTTTAAAGAAGATACATCTGGGGTTACGAGGTAAGTAAATATTTTGGCTGGCGGGATTTTTTTCTAAATAGTTAATAACCTTTTCTAAAGTAATTCCTTCTTTATCTAATTTCCCATCTTTAATTAATTCCTTACCTAAACTAACATAATCATGTTCGGTATTTCCAGCATAGTTAATTGTGGTTTTAGTTCCATCTGCAAATTGTAAAACGGCAGAACCTTGAACTTGGGCAATAAAAGCATCTAACCGCGATTTTAACCAAAATAATTCCAAACCTTTGAGCTTACCCTTATCAGCTTGTAAAGCGTCTGACCCTTCTAATTCTAAACGGGTGGGATGTGGTTTACTCCAGGTGGAAAAATCCTCAGGTAAGCGGTAGATAGAATAACGATATTCGGCGCTTGGCTTGCGACTTGCCTGGTAAATGGGTTTGTAATAACCTGTGAAAACAATAGTTCCTTGGTTATCGGTACCAATAGATTTGTAAAAGACAAATTCTTTGTTGACACTGGCTTGTAATTCTTGGGAATTTTGGGAATTACTGACTAATTCTCGAAATCTTTTCAGGCTTTTTTCTACTCTTTTATTGGTAATTTCGGGAGGAGTATAGTTCTCATAAGCTGTTTTGGCTTCTGAAGTTTTTAGATAATTTAAACTATTGTCAATGGCTTGAATTAAATTTTGTTTATCTCTAGGGTTGCCCCAGATTTGATTATCGAGAAAATAATTTTTATCTGGTGGTAATGATGTTTGTAGAGATAGAGGTTTCGCTGTAGGGATTGCTGGGGTTTCTGTGGCTTTTGGTGTTTGATTGTTTGGAATGATTGGTTGTGGCTGGTTACAAGCTAATAAGGGTAAACAGTAAAGAGAAATTGTCAGAATCAATCTTGCTAATTTATTTTTCTGCTGAAATTGCATAGTTTGATAATTTTTAGGAAATTAACATTCTATACTTCTCCCAGCTACATCAATATAAGTGTGTAGATTTATTACATATATTTTGATTCTTACGTAATTAAATTAGTGCTTTCTTTACTTTACAAGGTGTCCCCGGACTACAGGTATCTCGGCAGACCCCCCTTATGGTTTACATACAAGAATCTTTCTTTTCTCTCTCGGAATAAAAGAAACAATACGAATCTTTCGTTTCAAAACTTAACCCCCTTGGGATACACCCGTGGGGGTTAATAAAAAGTAACTCGTTATTGAAAAGCTATTTTTTAGCGATCATACGATAGTAATGATGCTCAATCTTGCTCTAAAGTTGCGATCACCCTTTGGGTGGCTCCCTGCTGGAGCATCGCCTGCTGCAATTCACTAATAAATTCAGGTTCAGTTGTTTTAGTTAGCAGTTCCTTCAGTGCTGCCAAGTGAGCCATTTTCAAGGCTTGTTCTCCCGGAACTTTGATATCGGGTTCCACACCTGTTCCTTCCCAATTTCTTTGTGTGATTGGATTGACGGAGCGACCTGTGGGAATAAATACATCAAAATGATCGCTTAGAAGCAGAAAGTCACCGGGGTGCGCTCCTCCACCTGTTACTTCACCAACGATGGTGGCGCGTTTGAGTTGCTTTAAATTATTAGCAAATTCTTCTGCGGCTGAAAAACTAAAGGAACTGGTCAACACATAAACATCTTTATCGAGATATCTTTGTCCAGGAACGTAGGGCAGTGTCCAGTACTGTTGAACCTGCTCATAATAGACTCCGTTCGCATCTTGTTCTCGCCAGTGTAAATTATTGAGATGCACAAGTTGATGATCGAATAAATAGGTTGAAATCAGGGCAACTGTATCGGGTGAACCACCGCCATTCTGTCGTAAATCGATGATTAAAGCTTCGGTGTTACTCAAAAAATTCATAGCTGCGATCGCCGTTTCTCCAGACAGTTCTGGTGGGACAAATGCCCGCAAATCAAGATAGCCAATATTGCCTGCTAACCGTTCAACTTTATAAAACCCAAAATTTTGCCATCTGGCATAGCGGCGTTCTCTTTGTTGATCCTCTGGTGCTGTTGGCTTTCCTTGCTCATTAAGCCAAGGCAATGGTTTATAGCTGTAAAACACTTGCAGATGCCGATCAGAGCTAATTGTTTGCATTTGTTGAGTCAAAACTTCTGCTAATTTGATCGCGCTTGTGATGTCAGCATAATTTCCATTTTGCAAGTGAGTCCTGAACTGGGATTTCATTCTTTGAGCCACTTCTGGGAAAATATATTTATCCAGAAATGAAATCAGAGTTTCGATAATCTGCACTCCTACTTTGGGGTCAATTGCCAAATCCGGTTGAGCCAAATCCGGTTTTTGAGAAAAAAGTTGTTCTAAAGGCATGAAGATAGACATGGATTGAGTGTGTTCAAGATTAGGGACTTCCAAGCAATAAAATCACCCAAACAAGAATGATAATCACTCTTGTTTGGGGGTAAGTAGTAAATAGGACTTACGCATTGACAAATACTCTCAATTGTGTGATCAAATCAAGGTAGAACCAATCCACATTTCATCTGTTAAAAAGAGAAAGGATAAAAGTTCCCAAAAAGTCGCTCTTCGTAAGGTTTTGAAAAACGACCATATTGACCGATGCTACCAGTTGTTGACCGAGCGCTGTTCAGGATACCTCTAAAAAACACGAGAGTGCGAGCGCTCGGCCACCCTTCGGGTTCGCAGTCGCTACAACGGGGGGAACCCGTAAGGGTTTAAGTTGTCCAAGCAATCAAAACACACATATTTTGTGCGATTCAAGCATTTGTTGGTTTAGAAAAAATGCGCTCTCAAAATATAATTTCTAATTGGTATGGATTGCAACGAAATTTATTCACTTTAGTCTTGCGTGATTATATTGTAGAAAATCTTACCAATACTTGTGCTGCTTAGCATTCATGAATAGGATTTTTTGTCAATGCGTAAGTCCTAATTATTTAGTTATCTTCAAATAAATTCTGCAAAACTTATTGTTATTTTATGGGTAATGTCACTTAAATTTATTTTGGTTTCGTTTTTTGCAACCAATGGAGAGAGTAGGGGATTTTCTGGAAGGTTGATCTCTGGTTCCCATGCTCCGCGTGGGAATGCCAAAAAGGAGGCTCTGCCTCTCAATTATATTGATGCAAGAGCCAGGGAACGAGAAAAAGTCGGATTTTCTGGAAGGGATAGGACACGCTCCGCGATGCTGCCTTTGGAAGCCGCTCTTTAGGCGATAAGCGTTTGCGTAGCGCGCCCTATGCCTGCGGCACGGCTACGCCTATCGGCGCTAGCTTGCTGCCAAAGGCAGATCGCAGCATTCACCTCTACTGGCTGGTAACTCGTCTACGCATCTGTTAAAATATAGTCAAAATGTCTAAAATAGTCAAAAACAAATTTTATTATGCACATCTACACTCTCACAGATGCTCGCAACAAACATGGTGAAGTTTTTGACAAGGCGACTGTTGAACCAGTTTTACTAACAAAGCAATCACGACCTAGCCATGTCATTATGTCGGCAGAAAGCTACGATCAATTGATTAATCGACTGACAGAATTGGAGGATATGCTTTTAGGTCAAGCTGCCAAAACTGCTCTTAGTCAATCAAAAATGGTTGGTACAGAGACTTTTACATCTGCACTGGAGCGTTTAGCAGATGGCGAGACTTGATGGCTTAGCAACTGTTCTTGATTTTCTCAATGGTTTGCAGCCTAAAATCGCCGCTCAAATTGCTAAAAAAGTCTTAGCTTTGAATGTAGATCCAATACCTGTTGATAGTCAAGCGTTATCTGGCTACGAGGGTTATTATCGAGTCGATAGTGGTGAGTATCGGATTGTTTACAGGTTTTTTCCAGAGCAGGATTTAGTAGAAATCATTTTAGTAGGCAAGCGTAATGATGATGATGTGTACAAACGATTAAAGCGTTTATTAGGGTAACTTAATTCGTCTTTTGAAATCACAAATATTGCGTCATGATAAAGTGGTGCGTTACAAAAAGCGCTAACGCACCCTACAATTAACTTCAAATTCAAACTTTCGCAGCCGTAACGGTTGGAATACTAACCTTCAACCGCTTAAACATAGCTTCTCGCGCTTGCAAGGCTAAGGTATTATCCATGTGTGGCAAAGTGATCCGCTGTTGATACTTCAACCGCAACGCTGTTTGAATCAGCCAGTCAGCGACAAAGGGGTTCTTTGGTAACAGGGGACCGTGAGAATATGTCGCGATCGCATTCTGATAAAATGCTCCTTCTGTCCCATCCTCGCCATTGTTACCTAAACCGTGCACTACGCGTCCGAGTGCTTCCACTTTTCCTAGCTTGGTGCGTCCGCCATGATTTTCAAAACCAATCAAATAAGCTTTGCTACCTGTCATCTCTTCCAAGTCCCGCGCCAGACGAGTTGCTGTCACTTCTATGACCAAATTCCCAATACAGCGGCGGACATTTTCCCCTGGATGCACGGACACCAGATCTAATATGCCTAAACCTTGAATACGCTGTCCAAAACCTGGTTCATAATAATGTCCCAACAACTGGGGTGAACCACAGGTAAACACACCTGGAGTTCCATTTTCAATTTTTTCGCGCATTGCTTCTGCTTTAGCACCTTGTAAATCGCGCATGACAATTTCTTGCTGACGATCTTGTGCACCACCACCAACAATCAAATCTACTGAACGAATATCAGCAGCTGTCGCGCTTTGATCTAATGGTAAAACTTTGACACTGTATCCCCGCCATTGACTTCGCCGTTCTATACAGATCACATTACCCCTGTCACCGTACGTACTCATCAGCTTTGGATACAGCCAACCAATTGTTAACTCATACTGTTGATAACTCATAATTTATAACTATTTGCAGCGTCTCTACAATTCATAACTTTTCTCTAATACAGTCGGAGAATCCGGTGCATAAAAAAATCTGGTTTTGTGAGGGAACAGGGAACACTTCGACCCTGAGTCCTGAGCCTGCGGCACGGCTTTACGACAAAGCTTAGGGCAGCGCAAGCTCAGTGCATCGCCGGGAATAAGGAATAGGGAATCGAGAACAGTAAATATAGCAATCCTATTTGATTTGTGACAATTGCGCATCCTCCGGTCTGTTCGCGTAGCGTGCTCCTTCGGAAATAGCACAGAATACGTTGCTGCGCAACTGTTCCTCGGGGGTTTTTAGCCTACCTCTTATAAAGTCATGATTTCGGAATCTTAAGCAAGCAGTTGACCTTGGGAACATCCAAGAGTAAAGATAATAAGGATTAGACCTCTTGCCGAAGTCCGAGGCGACTTTGATGTTGCCATACCCCTGTTTATCTCTTTCTTGATTGGAAGGACAAGCAGGCAAGGACTATAGCTAATCATTGAATAATAAAGCCTGCAAGGGCAGGCTTTGTTTGTCTAGTAGCTACAGAGGCGTAAATGTGGCGTGTCTGGTGCAAACTAACTACCAACAGCAATAAAATGTGCAAGCAGTCTACTTTTCAAAAAAGCAAGTTCAGTGAGGGATGGCTGTGGAGACACTTATGGAACAAAAACTAAGTGTAAATACTAATATGAAAATTGGCGATCGCGTCCGCGTTAAAGAATCCGTCATAGTCTACCATCATAATGAGCATCGCGGTCAACCTTTTGACATCAAAGGCACAGAAGGTGAAGTGATAAGTATAATTAATCAATGGCAAGGTAGACCTGTCAGTGCTAATTTACCGATTTATGTCCAATTTAGTAAAAAATTTAAGGCTCACTTGCGTGAAGCAGAGTTAGAAGTTATCTAACTTATTTGTGGTCAACGACTGCATTTAGTGAGTATCATTTTTGAAAATAAGTAGCCTCCTTTTGGCAGGAGGCCATACTTTACTATATCTAATGACTCTTACATTATTCCCAAAGGAAGAACTAGTGAAACGTTAGAATACGCCTACCGAGTTTTACGAAACCACCGCATGATATTTAGCTCGCCCCGCATTTTTTCTAAATCTTGACGATTGCGCTCTGCTGTAATATAATAACGTTCACAATATTGCTTGAACTCTGAGCGCGTCTGAACTTCTGTGTAAAACTGATGAGTTGTTTGGTATGCAGAAAATGTATCCTCAACTTCGGATTGAGGAGAAGGTATGATTTGCGATAACTCTTGAGACATACTGACTAATTTAAGTTAGAAGTTAAAAGTTGAAAGTCGAACTTATTTTACAAATCTTTATTTATTATGACTTACAGCCATCCCCGCAAGCGATAAGCGAGAATACCAACGTATTCTTTCAAAGCTGACGTAAACATGTGTAAATTATCAACATCAGGTAACACATTTAGCAACGCTGCTTTTGGGGTGCTAGTTAGTTCTTGCAAATCACTGCGACTAACGAGAAAGTCAGTAGGCGTTGGAATAACATCAATACCTTGATGTTGGAAGATAAGAAGCGATCGCGGCATATGAATTGCGGAAGTAACTAGCAAAACACGGCGAATTCCACGAGATTTGAGAATTTTATTGACATTCACCGCATTTTGGTAAGTATTGAGGGAATCGGGTTCCTGTACAATAGCTTCTTTTGGGATACCAATAGCAGTGAGAATACTAGCCATATCCGCTGACTCTGATGAACCGCCTCCCTTCCATTCAATGCGACCACCACTCAAAATGATTATAGGGGCTTTTTTCTGGCGGTAGAGTTGAGCAGCGTAAATGACGCGATCGCCTGCTTCATTTAAATCTACCGATGGTCGTGGTGGCAAAGCTGATTTAGTCGCACCACCCAAAACTACGATAGCTTCTGCCGTTGGTATTTCAGTCAGTGGAAGATGTTGCCATTCTAAAGACTGGACAAGTAATCGAGAAACCCAGCCATTACTAGTAAGTAGCAATAGCATCAGCGCGAATGCAATTGCAAGTGCTGCTGTGCGTGGTCGTTTCCATAACATAAAAAATGCTACCAATAAGCACAAGCAAGCGAGTCCCAGAGGATAGAAAAATAATGGTAGCAATTTAGAGAGATATAAAAACATTTGCCAAATGTCTCAATAGAACTATGAGTTTTTCATTAATTCAGGACTTACGCACTCAAAACCCGAAACCTTGATTTTCCCTTAAAAAGGGGGAATCTTAAAAGCCCCCTTTTTAACTGTGTAGGGGGATCTCTTCTGCGTAAGTCCTACTAACCTAAACCCTCAACTGCTTCCCTCACTAGCTTCGAGACGAAAGGCAAAATTTCGCGGTTCTTAGCATTTGTTTTGCCTTCAGTAAACACAACAAGCAGATAAGGGCGTTTTTCGTTTAACTCTATATAAGCAGCATCATGACGGACTTGACTCGTCCAACCTGCTTTTGACCAAATTTTTGCTTCTTGAGGAAGTCCAGCGCCTAAAAAACCTGTCACTTGGTCTTCTTCAACATCTTTTGGCAAGTCATTCGGGTTAAGACTGCGTTTGAGCAAACTCATCATGGATTGCGATCGCCCACTAGACACCGCCACACCACCAATAATACTGTGTAGCAACCTGGCGGTAGCATTTGTTGTCAGCATATTCCGATTCTCTAGCAACTCTCCTACAAAAGCCCGTTCGCGTCCATAAGGTCCATCACACCAGGGTTTTTGGCAAACATTAATCGTTTCCATATCTGACCACCCAAAAGACTGGAAATAGCGGTTGACAATATTGCGCTGCTGTTTCCAAGTTTCAAATGGTCCAAGTGATAATTCTGGTCCAGAAGTAGTTCCACTTAAGATATCTACAACTAAACTTGTCGCATCATTGCTAGAATCAACAATCATATCGCGTATAGCTCTTTCCACTTCTAAAGAATTGGAAACCATGTTTTTGTGCAGCCATTCGTTGACTGCGACCAAGTAAAACAACTTCACCACACTTGCAGGGTAAATTCGTTCCACTCCGCGATAAGTGAAACCACGAATCGGGTAGTTCCAAAAATCATCTGGAGTTAATGCACCACCTGTGTTCACTAGTACTGGCGGATCGTAGACAATCCAAGTCAAAGCAATTTGGTTGCGGGCTAAAGTTGGAAATGCAGCCCAAGTTGCTTCTAAAATGCCTAACCCAAGTTTTTCTAGTTGATCGTCTTTATTAAAGAAGAAATTCATTGTTGTTTCACCAATGTCCTTTAACCTAGAATCTCAAATCCAAACTCTCAAATCAGCTGAGTACCAGTGCCTAACTAACGTAAACATATATGATTCTCCTAGTTGTCAACGACTGGCAACTCAAGCTGCAACTGGGCGATATTTGTGGGTAACATCAAACTATCAAGATTGTGCAGTTGAGGTGTGTTTGTCCGAAGATGACTATCCAGGATGGCTATCACTATCCGATTTGGGTTTATTACAATCATGCACTGTACCTTATAAAGCGAAAAGATTTTCGGAATCACAGATAAAAAAACACCTGCCAGAGGTGATTGGGTTTACCCAACAAGCTATGCAACAACCAAATTATTACCTCTGGGGTGGTACGGTAGGACCAAATTACGACTGTTCGGGATTGATGCAAGCGGCGTTCGCCTCGGTAGGTATTCGTATACCCAGAGATGCCTATCAGCAGGAAGGTTTCACCCAAGCCATTTCTATGGCAGAATTACAACCAGGTGACCTTGTTTTCTTCGGAACTTCCCAAAAAGCGACTCATGTGGGACTCTATTTGAAAGATGGCTGCTATATCCATAGTTCCGGCAAAGAAATAGGACGTAATGGAATTGGCATAGATCGTCTTTCGGAACAAGGAGAGAAGGTTAGTCAGTCATATTATCAGCAACTGCGCGGTGCAGGAAGAGTGGTCAGGAATTACGAACCACAAAGACGCTGAGGGAAAGAGAAATATGAGGAGTGGACTGGTTTCTGATAGACTTGCTGGACAAGATGAGGCGATATCCTCAGTTGTTCCAGATGTTTCGGTTGTGGTGCCTGTGCATGATGAAGTGGAAAGTTTGCCTCATTTGCTTGAGGCGATCGCCTTCACTTTATCCGCAACTGAGTTGAGTTATGAAATCATTTGTGTAGATGACGGTTCCACAGATGGTTCAGCAGAGTTTCTTAGAGAACAAGCGCAAATCCGCAACGATTTGAAAGCCGTGATTTTGCGTCGCAATTATGGTCAAACTGCGGCGATGGCTGCTGGGTTTAACTACGCACTTGGTAAAGCAATTGTCACTTTAGATGCTGACCTTCAAAATGATCCTGCTGATATCCCTATGCTATTAGCAAAGTTGGAGGAAGGCTACGATTTGGTCAGCGGTTGGCGGAAAAATCGCCAAGATGGTGCTGTGAATCGATTACTTCCTTCCAAAATTGCCAACTGGTTAATTAGGCGAAGCACGAGTGTGTATATTCATGACTATGGTTGTTCGCTCAAAGCCTACCGCGCCGAACTCGTGGCAGATATGAACCTTTATGGAGAACTGCACCGCTTTCTTCCGGCTTTAGCGTATATTGAAGGAGCTAGAATTACAGAAATGCCCGTGCGTCATCATGCCCGTCGCTTTGGTCGCAGCAAATATGGGATATGGCGGACGTTCCGAGTGTTGATGGATTTGTTAACAATTTTATTTATGAAAAAGTTCCTTACACGCCCAATGCACGTTTTTGGGTTGTGGGGATTGGTTTCAATGGCTTGTGGTGGGGCGATTGGAATTTACTTGACCTTTGTCAAATTTGCTTTTCATCAAAATATTGGCGATCGCCCTTTACTAATTCTGGCAGTTCTTTTGCTAGTAACGGGGGTACAGTTGTTTTGCTTCGGTTTGTTGGCAGAATTACTGATGCGTACTTACCATGAATCCCAAGGACGCCCCATCTATCGTGTGCGTGAAGTAGTCACGAAAGTCTAGCCCCAAAGGGTTGACTTATTTGGAAGTCCACAAAATCTATTTTTATGGCAATCAGCTGTGACTGCATAGCCCGCAATTTGGGTTATGAAATTTCGGCTGGTTTTTTACTCGTCGATTCATACGACATGCGTCCTTGCGCGTACCCATGCACCCCCTCGGCATTAAGCTTACATGAATAAGAAAAAAAAATTGCCAAATATTCAGTATAATCACTAGTTTATATCACTATCACGCCCACTCAATAAAACAAATCGGTCACTTACATGAATAACTGGTAACTTAGGTTACATAGTTATTTTTACTTATCCAAACCAGACCACTCTTGCGTTAGGATATTGTCACACTTCCCTTTTTCACCATGCCGCCGGGAAGTAGCCCAAGTCGGTAGTCCGATTTGGTGGTGGGTACTTCATAAAGTGTGTTTAAATAGATGAATAGTACATTAGTACTTATAAAGCTTCCAAACCCCACTTCTAAATCCATAAACAAATCCACAAATATATAGATAGAGATACATAGAGGGATCGAATGGCTGTTAACACCACAGATAATGCCGGCAAGCAAAAAGCGCTCAACATGGTACTCAATCAAATTGAGCGTACTTTTGGTAAAGGAACAATCATGCGCTTGGGTGACGCTACCCGGATGCGGGTAGAGACAATTTCTAGTGGAGCACTCACCCTGGATTTGGCGCTAGGTGGCGGTTTACCCAAAGGACGGGTGATTGAGATTTATGGTCCAGAAAGTTCTGGTAAGACCACACTAGCACTGCACGCAGTTGCGGAAATACAAAAAAATGGTGGTATAGCTGCCTACGTTGATGCTGAACACGCCCTTGATCCCGCCTACGCTGCAGCGTTGGGTGTTGACACTGAAAATCTGTTCATTTCGCAACCTGACACTGGGGAAGCTGCTTTAGAAATTGTTGATCAACTTGTCCGTTCTGCTGCAGTAGACATTGTCGTTATTGACTCAGTGGCGGCGCTCGTGCCCCGTGCTGAAATTGAAGGCGAGATGGGAGATGCTCACGTTGGTCTTCAAGCGAGATTGATGAGTCAAGCTTTACGTAAAATTACTGGTAATATTGGTAAATCTGGTTGCTCAGTGATTTTTCTCAACCAGCTGCGCCAAAAAATTGGTGTCAGCTACGGTAACCCAGAAACAACAACTGGTGGTAACGCTCTCAAGTATTATGCTTCAGTACGCTTAGACATTCGCCGGATTCAAACCTTGAAAAAAGGTACAGAGGAATTTGGTAACCGTGTGAAAGTCAAAGTTGCAAAGAATAAAGTAGCACCACCTTTTAGAGTCGCGGAATTTGACATTATCTTTGGTAAAGGTATTTCTACTTTAGGTTGTCTTGTCGATTTGGCAGAAGAAACTGGTATCTTGCTCCGCAAGGGAGCTTGGTACAGCTACAACGGTGAAAACATCTCTCAAGGACGAGACAATGCCATTAAGTACCTAGAAGACAAGCCTGAATTTGCTGAAAAAATTAAGCAGCTGGTGCGTGAAAAACTAGAAATGGGAGCTGTTGTTTCTGCTAACTCTGTGAGCAAGACAAGTGAAGATGAAGAAGATGAGGACTTAGAGCTAGTCGAAGAAGAGTAACACTAGCACTTTTGTTGTTTGGTGGGTGGAGCGATCGCTCCACTTATCAAACTAATGCAACTTGCTAGTACAGTACCGCGTAATTAAATATTTAGATGAATCAGGATTTTGTGTATCGAGCGAACCGGGCTACACCCCTCACCTCGATTAACAACCAAGGGGTAGTCGGGGGTGTAGGAACAAGAAGTGACAGCGCGATCGCGTTCCACTATCTCTTTCGCACGAGAACCAGGTAAAGATGTTACCAAGTGCGGTACACGAGGTAGAGTAACTCTGAATTTGAGATTTCTGATATTGGATTGTCAAAGGTCTACGATGAAAAGTTGATATCAAATTTGAATATTGATTAAATAGTCTTGTACTACAAAAAGAGTGTGTGTATTATCATATACTATTTTTTTAAGATTAAAAGCATATCGCTGACTTTTTGTTTAAACTCTAGTGGATACTAAATAAGTTACACAGTTAAATTAAATATTTTTGCTTAAAAAGACTGATTTTCGTTAGTAAATCTTAACGACGCTGAAAAATCAAATTGGCACGATTTTTGCACAAAACATTATTATCAGACACGTTGGAAAATATGTAATGTTTCAACCAGCAAAATATCAGTCAGGTCGTTTAGGTGTATTCTTAGTTCTGGCTGTGAGTAGTTTGGCGATAACCGTGGAAACTCCCGCATTTGCTCAACCACAACCCCAAGACATACAAATTTTTACACCAGATAGCTCTTCGCCACCCCCACCAGAACCAGCAGCGCGACCAGTCCCCCCAGCAGAGGTTAATCCAAGAGTGCAAAATCCTCGACCAAGTATATTTAGGGAACCTCCATATAACCGTTATTACGAGGCTCAAGCACCACGTCCTCCACAGAAGCCAGGAAAACGACCACACAAGAAGGGTCCTCGCCCAGATCAGGGGCCAGCAAAGGCTCCCAGACCAGATGGACGGAATGGTCCGCCCCCACCTCCTGCACGTGCTAATGAAGTAGCCCCTCCACCTCCTGCACGTGGTAATGAAGCAGCTCCTCCACCTCCTGCACCACAATAGTAATTGATGAAGTGTTACCTGTGGTTCCCAGGCTGGGCTTGGGAACCGGGGCAACGTTTTAGGATAGGTTTAGTGTTTTGTCTCGGTGACGGGGTAAGATGGTGTGCCAAGTTTAGTAGTGTTGGGTGGTTTGGTGCGATCACAAGTGCTTTTTCACAGTACATTCTTGCTTCATCAAGTCTGCCAAGTTTCAACAGTGCGCGAGTTAAATCTGATGTGACGATGGTCAAACCTGTTTCATTTTTTAAATTTTTGTCGATTTCAAAACCTTTTATAAGTTGAATAACAGCTTCTTCTAAGTTTTCATGTGCAAGTAAAGTTTGACCCATTGCAGTATAAACTTTTGCTAGATGTTCTTGGTCGCCTAATTGCTCGCCTAATTTGATACTTTCTTGGAAAAACATCAGCGCTAATTTATACTTTTCCTCTCCTCCCTGTTTGTGTAATACTCTACCCAGACTGTTAAGAATTATTGCTTGTCCACGTTGGTCTTCCTCTTTTCTAGATAAGTCATAACATTGTCGGAGAATTTTCTCTGCTTCATTCCATTTTTGTTGTTTCATTAGTACTCTGCTTAGAGTGTTAAGGGCAGTTGAGAGAGGTTTTATCTCATCTAAATCGGCATAAATCTCTTGACTGCGCTTTAACATTTCTTCAGCTTCTTTCCATTGATATTGTAATTCTAGAATCATACCTATATTATTTAATGAGATAGCCGAGCTTTTCTGGTTTCCTAGTTTTTCAGATATGTCGTAACTGCTTTTAAAAGCTTCTCTCGCTTTATCTAGTTGCTTTTGTTCGAGCAAGAAGTTACCCTTTTTATGCAACATCTCAGCTAAATAGGTAAGTGCTATTGACTTATGCTCGTGGTTGTTTAATTCTTCTTCGACAGCGATAATACGCTCAAGAGTCGAAATAGCTTTTTCAATTTCACCCTGTTCGCGCAGTACTGCACTCAGAGTCGCTAGTGTCATCGCTATACCACGTTTGTTATCTAGCTGTTGCTCAATATCAGCGATATGCTCAAGGGTTTTTATCGCCTCTTCAAGATCACCCTGTTGACGTAGTACAGCAGCTAGACTTGTTAGGGTCATTGTCAAGCCGCGTTGGTTGCCAAATTGTTCTTCAATCGCAACACTACAGCGAAAAGCATCGACGGCTTCATCGAGTTTATTTTGCTGCTGTAAAACACCAGCCAAGCAGTTTAAACCGATTGCTTCCTGGCGTTTGTCATCGAGTTGTTGGTTGATTTCAATGCTGCGGCGAAAAACATCGACGGCTTCATCGAGTTTGTTTTGCTGCTGTAAAACACCACCTAAGCCGTTTAAATCGATTGCTTGTGAGCGTTTATCATTGAGTTGTTGGCCGATTTCAACACTACGACGAAAAACATCAACGGCTTCATCGAGTTTGTTTTGCTGCTGTAAAACACCACCTAAGCAGTTTAAACCGATTGCTTCAGAATGTTTGTCATCGAGTTGTTGGCTGATTTCAACACTACGGCGAAAAGTATCGACGGCTTCATCGAATTTGTTTTGCTGCTGTAAAACACCACCCAAGCCGTTTAAACCGATTGCTTCTTGGCGTTTATCATCGAGTTGTTGGCTGATTTCAACACTACGGCGAAAAGTATCGACGGCTTCATCGAGTTTGTTTTGCTGCTGTAAAACACCACCTAAGCAGTTTAAACCGATTGCTTCTTGGCGTTTGTCATCAAGTTCTTTGCTGATTTCAATTTGACGGCGAAAAGCATCGACGGCTTCATCGAGTTTGTTTTGCTGCTGTAAAACACCAGCCAGGCGATTGAAAGCAATTCCCTCGGAACGTTTGTCATCGAGTTCTTTGCTGATTTCAATTTGACGACGAAAAGCATCGACGGCTTCATCGAGTTTATTTTGCTGCTGTAAAACACCAGCCAGGCGATTGAAAGCAATTCCCTCGGAACGTTTGTCATCGAGTTGTTGGCTGATTTCAACACTACGGCGAAAAGTATCGACGGCTTCATCGAATTTGTTTTGCTGCTGTAAAACACCACCCAAGCCGTTTAAACCGATTGCTTCTTGGCGTTTATCATCGAGTTGTTGGCTGATTTCAACACTACGGCGAAAAGTATCGACGGCTTCATCGAGTTTGTTTTGCTGCTGTAAAACACCACCTAAGCAGTTTAAACCGATTGCTTCTTGGCGTTTGTCATCAAGTTCTTTGCTGATTTCAACACTACGGCGAAAAGCATCGACGGCTTCATCGAGTTTGTTTTGCTGCTGTAAAACACCAGCCAAGCAGTTTAAACCGATTGCTTGTGAGCGTTTGTCATCGAGTTCTTTGCTGATTTCAATTTGACGGCAAAAAGTATCGACAGCTTCATCGAGTTTGTTTTGCTGCTGTAAAACACCAGCCAAGCAGTTTAAACCGATTGCTTGTGAGCGTTTGTCATCGAGTTCTTTGCTGATTTCAATTTGACGGCGAAAAGCATTGACGGCTTCATCGAGTTTATTTTGCTGCTGTAAAACACCAGCCAAGCAGTTTAAACCGATTGCTTGTGAGCGTTTATCATCAAGTTGTTGGCTGATTTTAATACTGCGGCGAAAAACATCAACAGCTTCAACGAGTTTGTTTTGCTGCTGTAAAACACCACCTAAGCAGTTTAAACCGATTGCTTGTTGGCGTTTGTCATCGAGTTGTTGGCTGATTTTAATACTGCGGCGAAAAGCATCCACGGCTTCAACGAGTTTATTTTGCTTTTGCAAAGCACTTCCTAAGCTATTTAGCGCAATTGACAAACCATCTGGTTCATGCAATATTTCTTGGATAGCTAAAGCTTGTTTGAGAGTATCTACAGCCTGGTCAATTTTTTGTTGTCGCCATTGTATACCTCCAAGGGTAGTAAGCCACTTTGCATGATAGCGGTGACGGATGTGCTCAATTTTGATTTTTTGCAGTATTCCCGAAATAGGGGCAAGTACTGCCTCAGCATTCAGGTATTCTTTTTCCAGAGAAAGATACTTTCCTTGTTGAATGCGGAATGTTACTACCAATTGCCAATTTTCAAATCGTTCCGCTAAAAGTTGGAACCGGAACATGAATGCTACTGCTTGCTTCCAGTAGCCATATTTTTCAAAAAATTTTTGCAGCCGGAATGCAAATTCATAGTCAGCACTTTCTTGATGTTGCAACCAATCAGCAACCAAAATAATACCGTTAATATCCTCTGCGATCGCACTAGCAACAAAACCAACATTGCTGGATTTCACTAAATTGATAAAAAATTGAGCGTGTCGAGTTGCTGCATCATCTCGCAATCCGCGTTCAACTGCCAACTCTTGAGCAAACGCACGAATTAACGGATGAAAAACAAATCGATTCTCTCCTACCTCAGCATAGTTAAGTAGTGAAAACCGACATAACCAATCGAGGTCATCTTGTGCCGTATACTCATCACTATAATTACCTGTTGCTGTTGCACAACGTCGAGAAAATCCATCCTCGGCACAAACACTTAAACAAGAAAAAAAATCAATTTGCTCTGGCTGAAGTTCTTTTAAACTCAGTGAGAAGCAAGCACGAACATCCCAATGTTCATCTTTTGGAACCCTTAATCTTTCCAATCGTCGTCTTTCTTCTCGCAATGAAGCCGCATAGTCTGCCAGACGACGATTTGGGTTCAACTTTAGCGCAGCGCCGATAATTTGTAATGCTAGGGGTAAATAGCCTGCTAACTCGATAATTTCTTCAGATATTTGAGGTTCGGCTGTGATTCGCTTTTCGCCTAATAGCTTTTGCAGCAGGAGTAATGATTCTGCTTTCGAGAGCGGTTTAACTTCAATCCTACCTTGATCGGGAATATCTAACGAAATGGACAAGAAGCGATCGCGTGTGGTGATAATAACCGCGCATCTGTTGCCATCTGGATATAATTCCTTAATAATATTGGCATCTTCAGCATTATCGAAAATCAACAGTATCTGACGATGAGCAAACACATCTTGCATGATGGTTTTTGCGTCTCGCTCATCTTCCGGTTCTACTTCTTCTCCACAACGTCGAGCAAAATCACGAGCGATGGTGTCTGCATCTTTACCATCAACCCGTAAACCAATTACACCATCAGGAAAATCTGCTTTGTGTAACGTAGCGAAGTGACAAGCAAGCGCTGATTTGCCGATACCCCCAGTACCAGCCAAACCAGCGATGCTACACAGTTTGGTTCCTTGACGATGAATCAGCAGTTCTTGAAGTTGCTGCAATTCTTCGTCTCTACCAGTAAAACTAGAGACATCTTTTTGTGGCAATATAAAAGGTATTTGAAAAGGCAGAGACGTTGAATTATTAGCTTTTTTCTGCCTTTCGCTTATTTCTGCTTCTAATCTGTTAATATTTTCATTACATTCTTTAATCTTGCGGTGAAGAGAATATTTTTGTTCGGGGTCTGCCGTTTCAACTTTTTCTACCTCAAAAAAGTCACGCTTATCCCGCCAAGAATTAAGCGCTTTTTCTAAACTAGCAAACTCCTCTTGCTTCATCCTCTACCTCTAAACAGCGATTTTACCTGTTGCCATGACCGAACCATTAAAGCTTCTGTATCCATTTCCAACTCATAGGATGCAATAGCCGGAACAATAGGTAGAGCTACTTTTAACTTTGCACTTGCCGTTTTTCCTGGTTCGTCAAGCTTGGTACGAATTTCTGTTAACAAACGCAGCAACTCATCGGGGTAGTTAATTGAACGTTGCATTTCTAAACGTTCAACAGCTTCCATAACCCGCATCAAAGCATTTTCGGCTTGCAAATCCGAAATAAAATAAGCATCAGCCCTTTGATAAAGGAGTTCTCCATATTCAACCTCATACTTGCGAACATCCGGTAAGATTTCTCGTTTAATTCGCATCTTCAATTCGGTTTTAGCAGGGGTACTGGCTGTGACAACAAGTTCCTTTTGAAATTCCCCAAGCTTTTCGTATAAAATTTCTAAAATATCTTCAAGAGAAGTTAATCGTTGACGGCTAATTTCTTCAGAGCGCATAAGCAATCGTATTTATTCAAGATAATAGCATTTCTACGTATTATTCATGATTATAACCAACTTATCCGGTTAAATTAGGTTTGTGTTCAGTAGGAAATTACTGAAATGGACATAAAAATATACTATCAATCCTTGTATCAAGCCCTGAGCGACACGCAGATAGCTATTTTGACCCCTACACCCTTACACCCTTATACCCTTACACCCTGCCCTACGGGCATCTTACGACGACTAGATGAATCAACACCTGCCATTTTGCGGTACTTGGTCACGGTTCTGCGAGCGATGGGTAGACCAAACCGCAACTTAATCAACTGTGCCAATTGGTCATCACTATAAGGCTTTGCAGGAGATTCTTCTTGAATTAGTTGCTGAATGAACTGCTGTATTTGTTGTGGGGTGTGTCCACCAACACGAGCAGGTGTGCAAAGCTTTTGTAACGGTACAATCTGGCTTGGTTGTCCACCAATTAACAGATATCGCTCGCGCACAATCCGACTGATAGTTGCATTTGAGAGTCCCACCGCTTGAGCAACCATTTGTTGTGGTGTAGGAACAAGATCCAACGCGTCTCGACTGGAAAGAAAAGCTTGCTGACGAGCAACCAAAAACTCTCCCACTTTCAAGAGATTATCTTGCCATTGGTTCAATGCAGTGAGTAAAGAACGAGCTTTCTGCAACAGAACTTCCAGTCGTTGAGTTTCTTTGGTTTTACGATGTGGGCGGTTGAGAACAGCAACAGCTTCCTCATCCAGGTAGAAATCTCGACTCACCTCGTAAGCTAACATAACTTGCCAACCGCCTGCATGAGGTTCTGCTTTCAAATCGGGGGTGACAATTGGTGCGGGGCTGTGACTAAAGTTCCTGGCTGGTCGAGGTTCTAGCGTTTGAATCTGGCGAATAGCACTCTTGAGTGTTTCAGAATCAAGACTAGATCTTGTCTGTCGCAGCTTTTGCAGTAGCGCCTCTCGGTGACATTGTGCCTCAGTGGAATTGCTGACACAAGCTGCTATCTCCTCTAAATAATCCCTGACTAATAGTGTTGCTAAATTTTCGGGTTGATTTGGAAGTTGTAATAAGAGACATTCTTGAAGCGATCGCGCACCAATCCCCAGCGGATCCAAACCTTGCAAATCAGGAATCACCCCTTCTAGTTCGCTAATAGAAAATCCACTACCCGCCGCCCAAACTTGCGGTGATTCTTCTAAGTAGCCAGATGGAGATAACCATTCAATCAAGTAAAGTAAGGCTTTTTGCTGCCGAGAAGATAGGTTAAGGGCTGAAATTTGTCCTTGCAGATGTTCTTGAAGACTAAGTTCTGCCGCTGGTGGAGTGTACCAATCTGGTAAAACATCTGACACCAGAGTTTCTTTATTGCCAGAACTCGTCGTGCTGCGCAAAAAAGGATTTTGTTCAACTTCATTTCTAACATGCTTAATAACCCGTCGATGATCCAAGGGCAGCAGCTGCACAAGATAGCGCAAGCTTGGATAAAGGACTGCTTGAGTCTCTAAGTGGGTTTCTACCGAAGGTGTGGATATGAGTGCAGACATGACTTTCTGCTCCTATTGTGGTTGTGACTCTTGACTCAAAATCAGATGATCTGGTAATATTGTTCTTCCACCGGAAAGGACTGCAGCACGTTCCAGTGTGTTTTGCAATTCACGTACATTTCCGGGAAAATGGTAGCTTGTGAGTTTCTCCATTGCTGCTATTGTGAGTGCTAAACGCTTGAGTCCTCGACGTAAGGCAATGGTGCTCAAAAAGTACTGGGTTAGCTGTTCCAGATCTTCAGGGCGATCGCGCAATGGTGGCATATCAATCCGCACTACGTTGAAACGATAGTATAAATCTTCGCGAAATTGGTTATGCCTAACCATCTGCTCTAAATTCCGATTAGTAGCGGCGAGAATTCGCACGTCTACAGTACGAGTTTGGTTACTTCCCAGCCGTTCAAAGGAGTGGTCTTGTAAGACACGCAACAACTTACCCTGAATCACAGGGCTAAGCTCCCCGACTTCATCTAGAAAAATGGTACCACAGTTTGCTTGTTCAAAGCGACCAATTCGCAGGTGATTTGCTCCGGTAAAAGCACCTTTTTCATGTCCGAATAACTCAGCTTCTAGCAAATGTTCTGGGAGGGCGGCACAGTTGACTTTCACCAATGGTCCCTTACGACGGGGACTGGTAGTATGGAGTGTGGAAGCGACTAATTCTTTACCAGTGCCTGACTCTCCGGTGATAAGAACAGTGGTGTTTCCAGGAGCAACGCGTCCGATGAGTTTGAAGACTTCTTGCATGGCGGGCGATCGCCCCAATAACTCGTCCGACTGATCCAAACTCTGCAAGTCTGACTCTCCCAGTTTATACACAGGTTCTTGATGATGGGCAAGCGCCTTTTGGGTGATATTTACTAAGTCTTCTAAATCAAAAGGTTTGGTTAGGTAATCGTAAGCACCCAACTGCATGGCTTCAATTGCTGTACGACTTGTACCGTAAGCAGTCATGACGATGACAGGTAACTCAAACAGTCTTTGTTCTAGAGTTTTTAGGACTGTGATTCCTTGGGTTTTGGGCATCTTTAAATCTAGGAAGACTAAATCAGGATGAGTTGTGTTGTCAGTGAGGAGTTTTAAACCCTGTTCTCCATCTGCTGCTTGGAGGACTTCGTAGCCTTCGTCTTGAAGAATTTGGGCGATCGCCTGCCGCAGTGCTTTTTCATCATCAATAATCAGAATTTTAGCCATTTTCTATTTTGCTGAGAAATTTGGAAGAGAAAACGAACCGCGAAGGACGCATAGACACGAAGTGGCTTCCCGTAGGGTAGGACGCAAAGAAAGAAAAGTTTGAGAGAGTTTTTGCGTAAGTTTTAAGGTAAATAAATACTAAATCGTGTTTTTCCAGGAGATGATTCCACTTGGATGTATCCCCCATGTCGAGTTACAATTTCATGACTGATTGAGAGTCCCAGTCCTGTTCCTTCTGGTTTGGTGGAATAGAATGGATCAAAAATGCGTTCTCGCTCTTGTGGTGGTAAACCTGCTCCTTTGTCTTCTACCCAAGCGACAAAGTAACGTTCTTTGTGCTGATTTTTAATGTCTGATTCCTTTTTTACTCCCACTGTTACCTGTTGTCCTTCAGGGCTGGCTTGAATGGCATTGAGAATCAAATTGACCATCACTTGTCCGAGTTCGCGGCGACGCAAGGGAATTTCTGGTATTGGGTGAGTGGGAGTTTGGTACACTAAATCTACTCCTTGTTCTTCGGCTTTGAGACGCAATAGGGAGACGGATTCCAAGACAATTTCTTCTAAGGATGTCAGAACTAGAGCTTCCTGCTGCTGATTTTTGTCAAAATATAACAGTCTCTGTACAAGATGCTCCAGACGGTCTACTTGTTCTAGCAGACTATCAATAGGCAATGTGGTTAAGCCTTGCTTTCGCAGTTGACGATCAGTGTACTGTAAATTGAGACGCATACTAGCAAGGGGATTGCGGATTTCGTGAGCAACACCCGCGACTAGCTGTCCTAGTGAAGCCAATCTCTCTACCCGATGCAAACGCTGCTCCAACTCTTGACGACGGGCTTGCATTGTGTTGATAGCCGCTCCCAACATTCCCATCTCAGCAGGTAGGGGTGGAATTTCATTTGCCTGATTCGCTTCCATTGCCTTAATGCTTTGTTGTAGCCGTTGCACACCCCACTGTAATTGGAGGGCAATGGCAAAAGTCCAAAAACCCACCACCAAAATTCCCAAGACAACTGGTACGCTAAAAATTTTTTGCTGGCTGTCTTTTGTGCGAGGTATCCGTTTCATTGTCCATACTGCCCCCCAGGCTGACAGAGGATCTGCGCGCACCAGCACAACGTCGAGCTTAGGACGCAGCACCAATTCTTGGGGCAATCCTTGGCTTGTCGCCTGTCGTGCTAGTTGAAGAATTGTGTCTCGTTCTGCTGGTGGGATATCGCTTTTGGGCATAGGTCCACCGTGTGTGGGATAAGCATAGCCCAGAAGTTGATCTCGCTCTAGCAGGTAAAACCCACCTTCAACTCGCCCAAAGTTCCCTAGTACTTCAGTGGAAAGCTCTTGTAAAGGTTTATTTATTTTTCGTTTCGGAACTCCCATCTCAAAAAGACCTGATTCCCAAAACAGTTTGATTAAATGCGTGTTGGCTCTGGCAAGTTCTTGCTGATTACGAGCCACCACTGCGCCTTCAAAACTTTCAAACAGTTGCACTAAGAGCAAGAGTGCCACCCCACTTAAACCTAGAAATAGAATACTTAAAATAGTTAGCTGTTGCCGCAGTGTCCAGCGTCGGAGTTTCATTAAAAATTGGGTTCATTGAAGGGTGATCTGTGTCAATAGTGTCACATATCTTATCCTGCCTTACTCAAATGCATCTAACCTGTATCTTTGGCACGATTTTTGCACAACATAATTGTGAACCAGGCATTGTGTAGGAAATATATGCCTGACAATCACTTCTAATCTATTCACGGAGAATTTACCATGAATCATCCCAATGATCGTATATCTAGTCAAACGGCTGCTGATGCATTTGCTCTTGCTGCTAAGTTGCAGGCGCAGCGACATCAAGATTACTCAACTGCAGAATTGATGCAAGCAGCAGCAGAAGCAAATATTTCACCGGAGGCTCTTCAGGAAGCATTAAAATTGATGCAGGCAAAACAGATGGAAGACCAGACGCAAAGGGATAAGCTGCGGCTGATGCTTGGTAGTGGGGCTGTGGGGGTGGCGATTACTCTCAGTAGTATCTGGGCTTACACTGCCATGACTAGAAATCCAGCTTGGAGTGCAACCTCATCTGAAATCAATGCAGTACAACCAAATCCTCGCAATGCTAACCAGCTAACTGCAAGTACTTCACAGCCCCCAGATTCACCACCAGTTCCTCTAGACAATAATGCAACCACATTGACAGGTAAAATTCAGCAATACCTCCTCAATCCTGAAGGTAGAGTGGATGGGTTATTGCTCAACAATAAAGTGCAAGTGAAAATTCCACCACATCTGAACAGAAATTTAGTTGCACAACTTAGTCCAGGAACTGATATCAGCGTCACAGGTAAAACCGGCGTGTCCACATCCTTTGGACAAGAAATCAAAGCAAGGGAAATCACCAATAATCAAACCCAGCAGACAATCACAAACAAAGCAATTGCTGACGCACCCCCCCCAGCACCAACTCCCACTGATTACAGCAGTTTATCAGCCGAAGGAAAAGCCCAAAAATGGTTGGTTGGACATCGAGGAGAAATCAATGGCGTGATTCTCTCTTCAGGAGTACAAGTGAAGTTTCCACCTCATATTGGCAATCAACTTGTTGATACGGCTCAAGTTGGTGACAAAGTACAAGTGCAGGGTTTTGGTACTCGCAATAAATACGGGGAAGTTATTAAAGCTACTACGTTAAAGGTGAATGAACGTAGTGTGGCTGTTGCTCCTTAAAAAAAGTTAAGGAATCCAAAAGACGCCAGGAAAATGACTAATGACTGCCAAAACATCGTTAACTTGATTTGTACCAACCTAAGCTCATCATGAATAATCAACCTTCAGAAACAAGAAACAGCGCTAGACAGTTCGCGAAAATTTACATTGATTGTGGTGATCCTTTAGGTTGGTTTGAAGCACTATATTTAGCTGCTAATGAGAATCCTTATGTAATTCCTTGGGCTGATATGAAGCCAAATCCGAATATACTAGCTTGGATTGATAAAAAAGCACCGTCTTTTTTCCAGGGTTTACAAGTTCTTGTAGTTGGATGTGGACTTGGAGATGATGCAGAAAAATTTGCGGAACTTGGTTGTCATGTAGTTGCGTTTGATATTTCTTTGACGGCTATCAAGTGGTGTCAGCAACGCTTTACATTATCATCAGTGAAGTATGTTGCGGCAGATTTACTTAAACCTCCAACTGAGTGGAATCAGTCGTTTGATCTTGTTATTGAAGCATATACTTTACAAGTTTTACCTCCTGACATTCGTACATCTGCACTCGAAAAAATAGCTAGTTTTGTTCGACCGCAAGGTAGGTTACTAATTGTTGCAAGTGGACGCGATGAAGAAAATCCACCTGGTACAATGCCATGGCCACTTACGAAAACAGAACTTTCCGAGGATGCTGTTGGGTTAAATGCTATCTCTCCTTTAGAAGACTACTTTGATAATGAAGTACCACCCGTCAGGCGATTTAGAATCGAATTTATCAATCATAATTATCTGGTAGAAACTGAAGCTAAATAAGTATAAAATTATAGTTTTTTTAAAATTTTGAGGTAAAAAATATATTAGTAATCTTTCACTTGTAAAAAGAAGAAAGTACATTTGTATATTATTCTTCTCTATTAAGTGTTTCCTACCTCAACGAGTAATTTCACAACTTCTGGACGGATTGCTATAGAACTCATATTTAATTTTGACAACATTAGGTACATTTTCTGTTAAGTGTTAAGCCTTGCATACCTCCACTTTATCAATTCACAAAATCAAACAGGCTTCCTAATATATCAATTTGATGTCAGATGACAAATGCAACTCCTAAGCGAAAATTAGCAAATTCAGCTTTTTTATATCTTCTATATCCTGATGTAGATACACTCCTGAGTTGTTGGCGTCAGAATTAAGCAGTGACACCATACTAGGAAATCATTCACTCATGTCAGAAGATCAACGTATAGAAGAAAAAATGCTTTCCCGCGAAGCTGAGAAGCAACTTTCTAAACAGCTAGATACAGCAGACAAAATAGACGTAGATATACAAACTGATTTCCTGAAATTATTGCAGGGTATGGTAGATGGAGTTTCTGTTGAAGGTCAGGGACTGGTCAAACAAGATATTCGCATACAGGAAATCAAGCTGCAAATAGATAACGTCGCAGTTAATCCATTCAGTGTTCTCTTTGGTCAAGTTGAACTGAATGAACCAGTTAATATCACTACTCGTGTTGTCATGACAGAAAAAGATATTAACCGTGCTATGATTTCCGAGTTTATCCGTAGCAAGATGCCAACTTTTAAGTTTAATGCCGATGGTAAAACTGTATCTTTATATCCAGAGGAGATACAAATGAAGCTACTAGAGGATAACAAAATGACAGTGGCGTTAAAAGTGACATTAACAGAGGATGGAAATACTCGTCCATTAAGTTTTACAGCACAATATTCCCCACGTACCGACGAAAAACCTATCATTTTAGAATATTTTAACTGCACTCAAGGAGAAGGAATTTCACTTGAAGTCGTTGTTGCGTTAATGCAAAAAGTGAAAGAATTGGTAAAATTACCAAGTTTTAAATATGAAAATGTCGTGTTACAAATCAGAAAAATGGAAATACAAAAAGAGATTATGATACTTTTGGTAGATGCTCGTTTAAAAACAATTCCATCCTTCTGATATTTTTGAAGTTTTGATTCAGAAAAAGACGTACATCAACTAAGTTTTAAAAAGTAAATACCTTTGCCTATGCTGTACCTGCTTAACTGCTGCATAGGAAAATAGACCTAAAAGTGTACTTTTAGAGATATAGACAGCTCTAAATTTCAATGATGAAATAAGATTGGTTTGCTCGAGTTATATTTATGGATGAAAAAAGTAGAGAACCAAGTCAGAAAAGTTTAAAAGCACTCGATTTCTTAAATCTTTTTCTATCAGATGTACGTGATGGCGTTGGTCCATATTTAGCTATTTTTTTGAAAGCTTCAGAAAATTGGCATCCAGCCGATATTGGAATTGCAATGTCCGCTTCAACTGTTGCAACAGTCATTGCACAGACACCAGCAGGTGGGTTGGTAGATAGATTGCGTCAAAAACGAATGTTGATTGTGGCGGGTGCGACGCTTGTATCTATTGGTTGTATTGTAATAGCACTGTTACCGAGTTTTCCGGTAGTTATTGGTGGTCAAATTTTAATTGGTTTAGCAGCGGCTGTGTTTCCACCGGCGATCGCCGCTATTAGTTTAGGACTAGTAGGACATAATAAATTTGATCGCCGAGTTGGTCGCAATGAGGCGTTTAATCATGGGGGTAATGTACTTGCAGCAGTTTTGGCTGGTGTGGCAGGTCATTTTATTACTCGCAAAGGCATCTTTTTTCTGGTTGCAGCAATGGCGGGGGCTAGTGCAGTCGCCGTTTCGAGGATTCGTGAAAAGGAAATTGACCATGAATTAGCGCGTGGGGCTGCAGCAGAGGATGAGGACACTCCAGAAAAAGAGGGGCATCAAGTCTCTGGGTTTATGCAGTTGTTTAGCGATCGCCGCATACTTTTATTTTGTCTTGCAGTAATTCTGTTTCACTTTGCCAATGCGGCGATGTTACCACTCGTCGGTCAAAGACTCTCAGAAGGCAAAGCTACAGGAGCTACACTTTATATGTCAGCTTGCATCATCGTAGCTCAGTTGGTGATGATTCCTTCTGCTAGTTTGGCTGGTCGTTTCGCCCATACTGCCAGAAAACCTGTCTTTTTGCTTGCCTTTGCTGTGTTGCCAATTCGTGGTGTACTTTATACTCTAACGGATAATCCTTATTTTTTGGTTTCTGTACAGATTTTAGATGGAGTTGCTGGCGGTATTTTCGGAGTACTTTCTGTACTCATGGTTGCGGATTTAACTAAGGGCACAGGTCGGTTTAATATCACACAAGGAGCATTAAATACTGCTATTGGTATAGGTGCTGGTCTGAGTAATCTGATAGCTGGGTTTGTTGTGGAAAAGGCTGGCTACAATACTGCTTTTTTGGGCTTGGCTGCGATCGCCGCTGTTGCTACTGTTATTTTCTGGATGTTGGTACCAGAAACCAAAGGTTCACACAAAGCACAATCTTTGGTTTCAAGCGAGTCTTGAGAAAAACTCTATGAATAACGATCTATCGTAAAAGTATAGGGCACATTATACAACAGCTAATTACTAATTGTCTCCTCTTTCTTACAATTAGTGGTTAGCCAATTTGTTTCTATTCTCTCATTTCTATAACTGGCGAATGATGGAATTAGATGTCATAATTTGTAACCTCGTAAAGGAACATATAGGCACAAATTTTCATTTATGCAAGAGTATGATGTTGTCATTATCGGAGCAGGACACAACGGCTTAGTTTGTGCCGCTTATTTGCTCAAGGCTGGCTATAGTGTGCTACTATTGGAAAAACGTCCTATTCCTGGTGGTGGAGCAACAACAGAAGAATATTTACCACAAGAAGCTCCTGGATTTAAGTTTAACTTGTGTGCTATTGACCACGAGTTTATTCATCTAGGACCAGTTGTACAAGAATTAGAGCTGGAAAAATACGGTTTGCAATATCTGGAGTGCGATCCTGTTGTTTTCTGTCCGCATCCGGATGGCAAGTATTTTTTAGCTCATAAATCAGTAGAAAAAACGAGTGCCGAAATTGCGCGTTACAATGAACGCGATGCCAAAAAATATCTAGAATTTACACAATACTGGCAGCGGGCGATTGGTGCAATGATTCCGATATTTAATGCACCGCCCAAATCTGTCTTAGATATTCTTGGCAACTACGACATTACAAAGCTGAAAGATTTATTTTCGGTAATTGGTTCTACCAATAAGGCTCTGGACTTTATTCGCAATATGCTAACCAGCGGTGAGGATATTGTCAACGAGTGGTTTGATTCAGAATTTCTCAAAGCACCTCTGGCAAGACTTGCATCAGAACTTGGTGCACCTCCCTCCCAAAAAACCCTTGGTATTGGTGCAATTATGATGGCAATGCGTCATAATCCAGGGATGACTAGACCGCGTGGCGGTACTGGTGCATTAACGCAAGCTTTGGTAAACTTGGTGACAAGTAAAGGCGGCGTTATCCTCACAGACCAGCAGGTTAAGAAAATTTTGATTGACGATAATCGTGCTGTTGGTGTGCGGGTAGCTAATGGCATAGAATACCGTGCTAAGCACGCAGTGATTTCAAACATTGATGCCAAGCGTGTATTTTTACAATTAATGGATACCAGCGATGTAAATGCTGCTGATCCAGGTTTACGGGAAAGATTAGAACGCCGCATTGTCAACAACAACGAAACTATCCTCAAGATAGACTTGGCTTTAAACGAACCACTGCGGTTTGAACACCACGAACACAAGGACGAATACCTGATTGGGTCTATTTTAATAGCAGATTCTGTTACTCATGTAGAACAGGCTCATAGCAGATGTAGTTTAGGAGAAATTCCAGATTCTGACCCCTCAATGTATGTCGTTGTGCCAACAGTGCTAGATCCATCAATGGCACCTCCTGGTAAGCATACCGCATGGATTGAGTTTTTCTGTCCGTATCAAGTCGCAGGTGCAGAAGGTACTGGTTTAAATGGTACAGGGTGGACTGATGAATTAAAAAACAAAGTCGCAGACAAGGTGATTGATAAGCTTGCAGACTACGCACCAAATGTGAAGGACGCAATTATCGCCCGTGGTGTGGAAAGTCCAGCGGAACTAGGAGAAAGATTAGGCGCGTATAAAGGAAATTATTACCATATTGATATGACTTTAGATCAGATGGTATTTTTCCGTCCCTTGCCAGAGATTGCCAACTACCAAACACCTATTTCGGGTTTGTATTTGACAGGTGCAGGGACTCATCCCGGCGGTTCAATTTCAGGAATGCCAGGACGCAACTGTGCGCGAGTCTTTTTGCAGAGTAAGCAGCCAATAGTACAAAGGCTAAAGGACGCAGGGGATTCGATTAAATCAACAGTTGAATCTGTGTTTAAGATTAACAACTAAAACATCCAGACGTTTATATGTGTTTGGTGTAATTTGAATTACCGTGGGGCGGGATTGTGCCACGCCCGCCCTTTGTGCCAGTTGCTTAAGTCCCGTATCCCTTGCCTGTGGCAGTCAAGCGAATGCGATAGATGGCTGTGTTGGCTGTAATAAAGAGGCTGTGACCATCTTCTCCCCAGGCTAAATTGCTTGTTTTATCACCCGTTTCAATACTCCCCAGAAGCGTCCCATCGGGAGCAAAAATGAAAACTGCCTCGGGTGCAGCAGCGTACACATTACCTGCCTGATCAACCTTGATTCCATCGGCAAAACCCTTGCGGTTGCGTTCCCATCTCCAGGCATCCGCAAACGTGCGACCATTTTGAAGCGTGCCGTCCGGTGCGACGTCGTATGCCAGCCATCTCGATTGTTTAGTGGTTGAATCGGCGATATAGAGAATCTTTTCATCTGGAGAAAATGCAATGCCATTGGGAGAACGAATCTCATCAGTCAATAGCGTTAACTTGCCATCGGACGATAGGCGGTAAACGCCACTGAACGGGAGTTCCTTCTGTGGATCATCAAATCTTTGGGTTGGCAAACCATAGGGGGGATCGGTAAAGTACAGGTCCCCATTAGATTTGTAAACCAGGTCATTGGGACTGTTCAACCGTTTATTGTCATACCGATCTGCCAGAGTAGTTTTGATGTTGTTCTCTCTGTCCTCTAACCGAGCAACGCGACGATCGCCATGCTCACACAGCACCAGTCTCCCCTGGCTATCAAAGGTTAACCCATTAGAACCGGGTTCTAGTCCGTTAAAGGGAGTGTCCCCCGTATATCCACTGGGACTCAAATAAGTCGAGATCCCTTTCCCCGGTTCCCATTTGTAGATTTTATTGGTTTGCACATCCGAAAACAGCAGATAATTCTCGTTTCGATTCCACAGGGGACCTTCTGCCCAGCGAAATCCATCCGCCAATTTTTCTAATTTGGCATTAGCGGGAACAATACTGTTAATACGGGAATCATAGCGGACAATTCTGCCAGCAATAGTGGGAGCCTTAGTGTCAACCGGCGACAAATCTTCCATATGCGCAATGCTAATCTGATTGGTATGCCATTTTTTGTTGTTAGCGGATGCTTGTGTCAATTGTGTCAAACCACCACTAAACAAAAGTGCTGATAGAACAAATGAAGTGAGCTTGTTCATAATTTGCAATGTTACAGATACGTTTATTGTCCTTTTATTAACAAGCAATCTAAATGTTAATAAGTACTTACAAAACCACGAATATACTCCTATTTCTAATTTTTAAATAGCAATACTCCCTTGCGATTATTTACACAATATTTAAGATAATTTTTCGTTAATTTTACCTGTGATTCATCTAATTTTAGTAGATTACAGTTCTAATATTCAACCCTTAGTTATGGGGCGTGGTGTACTTAGGATGAGCATCGCCTTATCCCAAAAACAACTTGTATGCTGGGTTCTGGCTTTCATCCCAGTAGCGGTAACCAAGCGTATCAAGAAATGCTCGCCATTGCTCCATTTCGTGGGGAGATACCTGCATCCCCACGACAATTCGCCCGTAATCTGCCCCATTGTTGCGGTAATGAAAGAGGCTGATATTCCAATCGGGACTCATGGAACTGACGAATTTCATCAATGCACCGGGACGTTCAGGAAACTCAAAACGGTAGAGCAACTCATTCTTAGCAAGGTGAGAGTGTCCACCAACCATGTGCCGCAAGTGCAATTTTGTCAGTTCGTCATCGGTTAAGTCTATGGTTTTGAACCCATTAGCTTCAAAGGTTTTAACCATCTTTGCTGCATCAGCACGGTTTTGAATTTGCACTCCCACAAAAATATGTGCTTCTTTATCACCAGCAATGCGATAGCTAAATTCAGTTAGATTGCGTCTGCCAATACATTCACAAAACTTGCGAAGACTGCCCCGTTCTTCAGGAATCGCAACAGCAAAAATGGCTTCGCGGCGTTCACCTAATTCTGCTCGTTCAGCAACAAAGCGGAGGCGATCAAAGTTCATGTTAGCACCGCAGGCAACGGCGATTAACGTTTGTCCCTGGATTTGTTCTCGTTCGACATAGGCTTTTGCAGCGGCGATCGCCAATGCACCTGCTGGTTCCAAAATCGAGCGTGTATCCTCAAACACGTCTTTAATCGCAGCACAAGTATGATCTGTATCAACTAAAATGATGTCATCCACATACTCCTGACACAAACGGAAAGTTTCTTCTCCGACTTCCCGCACTGCTACCCCATCAGCAAATAAGCCTACTTGAGGTAAGCGCACCCGCTTCCCTGCTTTCAGCGATTGATGCATAGCATCAGCATCCACTGGTTCAACACCAATAATTTTAATTTCAGGACGCAACCGTTTCACATATGCTGCAATCCCAGAAATCAGTCCACCTCCACCAATCGCCACAAAAATAGCGTCGATGGGTTGCTGATATTGTCGCAGAATTTCCATCCCAATTGTTCCCTGCCCAGCAATCACATACGGATCATCAAAGGGATGAATAAAAGTCATACCTTTTTCTGCCTCTAGTTGACGGGCTAAGGCATAGGCATCATCGTAAGTATCTCCATGCAATACTACCTCCCCACCTCTAGCTCTGACTGCATCTATCTTCACTTGGGGTGTGGTTACGGGCATAACAATAATTGCTCGTGTTCCGATGTGACGGGCAGCAAGAGCAACCCCCTGGGCATGGTTTCCAGCAGACGCAGCAATGACACCCTGTACCAGCAAATCCGGTGGTAGTTGCGCCATCTTGTTATAAGCACCCCGCAACTTGAAGGAAAAGACTGACTGCATATCTTCCCGCTTGAGTAGGAGTTTATTATTCAGTCGTGCGGATAGATTGGGAGCATAATCCAAGGGCGTTTCTTGAGCAACATCGTACACGCGGGCAGTCAGGATTTGTACAAGGTAGTCGCAAAGCATGGGCGTCAACAAGTTGGTAAATGCCGGATGGATGATAATTTTACCGCAGTTGGAAGTCGGAAGTTGGAAGTCATACCAAGTTACATATGTCCCAACGGGACACGCTGAGTCGCAAAGCGACACGCTGCGCGTTCGCCTTCGGCGTGCACTTTGCGCTTACGCGAACAGAGAAAAAAACCGCAGAGGCGCAGAGAACACAGACGAAGAGAGAAACAGAGAGGAAAAATTCTCTGTATGAATGCAACTTAGTATCACAAGGGTTTTGTGTATAGCTTTTAAAGCTTACTATTTATCATTCACACACCAACAATATACTGTAACTTAACTACACCTCACCCTTTAAAAAGGTCTAAAAAAACAGGATTGCTATATCAGGAATTGTACTTATCGACGGTGTAGTTACTTGTGGTTTGGAAAAACTTGCACTAAAACCTTCCTATGAAACAAAATCTGCTTTTTGCAGGCTTTTTATACCACAAAAAGCAGATTTTTATCAAAACTATTCAGAATTATGGGGGGATTTTACCTATGACGAACGGGAGCATGCCAAATCTGTAAATTTATTTTATTTTGTAGTGCGGGCTTCTAGCCCGCTTCGGTCACAAACTAGGGAGCAAGATGCTCCCTATTAACTACTCCAATTTCTTGAGGACAAAAGGGTGAGGTGTAACTCATGAATGTAACGCGCGTATCATGACGAACTCATAACTGTAGACAAAACCCAATCACGCAACAAACGGTTCACCTCATCTGGTATCTCATCATGAGGACAATGACCCGCCCGCAAGAAGTATTCTGTCAGTTCAGGATAATATTGCCGAAACTTGTTTGAACGTTCTCTCGCACTTATCCAAGGATCAGCTTCTCCCCACAATATCAACAAAGGACAAGTTAATTGCTTGAGCAGCGTATCAACTTTTTCCCCTTGAGGAGTGCTAAATACAGACAAAAATACATCCATAGCCCCAGAGTCGCAAGCAGGACGATAAATTTCTTCTACTAATTGGTCTGTAATGGCACTTTTGTCAAGATAAACTTTCTCTAGAGTTTGGCGAATCACCCAAGGTTGTTTTATGTATTGAAATAAGAGAAACTGGGCTAAAGGCTGTTGCAAAATCCACTTAACAATTTCACCCAGTAATTTTTGTAGCTTTTGATTTGGCTGGTCCGGCTCAATTTCAGATTGCAAAGCTTCGGGTTCTGGTGAAGGCTGGTTTTCGCTAAAAGGACCAGCACTGTTGAGCAAAACCAAACCTGCGGCTGCATCAGGACGTTGTGCTGCAACACACAAGCTTGCATACCCTCCCAGAGAATTACCTGCTAACACTGCTTTTTGACCAATCACTTCTGTGATAAACTCGTTGAGTTGGTCACGCCACAAGTCACCACTGTATTCCAATTTAGGTTTGGCAGAACGCCCAAAGCCCAAAAGGTCAATCGCAAAGACTTCAAAATCGTTACACAATCCGCTGATGTTTTTGCGCCAGTGATCCGTAGATGCACCAAAACCGTGTACCAATAATAAGGGAGGGCGTTGAATTTTTGGTTCTCCGGCTTTGACGTAATAAATGCTGTGCCCTCGCCACTGCCAATATTTACCAGGAATTGGGGTTGTAGAAGGGGCTGTTGTTCCCTGCATGATATAAAGAAATGTTAAGTACCTTTTAATAATTATTCTAATACCAAGTTGCGGCTCTATTACCTCACCCCCCTTAACAAAGGTGCACTACCTGGGTTATTATTTATTGGATTTTCATCTGTTATAAACCAAAAAAAATGACCTTCACGAACCTAAAAAACCAAAAACGAACAGTGAAGGTCACTCAATGTATTAGATCCATGCACCCCAGCTAGATTTGTGCATCCCAGATATATAGTTTTATATACGAAATGGCTAATTTGTGTTAGGGGTTCATCCCCCTCAGTGCTATCTGCAGTAAAGCAGCAGGGAAGCATCGCCATCGCCTTCATCCCCTCCGCACAAGACAACTGCATAAGTTAATTTCCTTGGCATCTAATTAGTAAAAGAAAAAAAGATACAGATTATCCCTTGCCAATTCTGGTGGGGGAATTTTTTAGATGCCAAGCCTAAAGCCCGCCAGGGTTGCGTCGCCAGGGAATCCCTTAAAGACAATTTCTTAGTGCGATCGCTTTCATCCCTTCCACACAACTGCATAAGTTAATTTCCCCAACATCTAATTAGATATAAGCAAAAAGATGCACATTATCCCTTGCCGATTTTGGTGAGGGATTTTTTTAGATGCGAAGTTGCCAAAAAAGTTGAATCGAATCGTTCTCATGATGAATTCGCAAACAATTTCTCGCCATCTCTATCCCGTTTGGTACTGGTTAATACGCGCGTTGCATTCATACGTTTCACCTCACCCTCGGTTTTTGCGTAGCAAAAATCTTTCCCTCTCCTTAGGCGAGCCGCGCTTGTTGCAGCTGGCGTGAGGGATGCCCGACAGGGCAGGGTGAGGTTTTTGAACACAACTTGATATCTATCAGTTGATACTTTCCTTACACAGGACTTCACGTACGAGCAGATACTTTCCAGATACATTTCATGTCGAAAAAATGGTGTTAATTTTTGTCTTTTAATGTAAAAATTTACTATTGATCGTTTTTTTGCTCAGGCTTTTCTTTCTGCGGTGAATCACTTTCGTCAACTTTTTGGGTGTTACCTGCTTTTACCCAACCTTCTTGTTTACCATCTTCTTTTTCTTCACCTTCAGTGCGAATTTTTTGCCAGGCTTTATCTTGGCTTTCTTGCAAAACGATAACTTTTGAATTAAACCCAACCCCACCAATACGTTCAGCTTCTTGCTTTGGTTCTCCTCGCAAAATTAAGCCTTGCTTCCAAGTGATACGCGCATGGTAAGCTCCGGGTGGTAATGATTTTGGAGATGGGGTAGGCTTGGGCGTTGGTTTGGCTGAGGCTTTAGGTTTAACCGCAACCGTAGAAGTTTCTTTGGTTCCTTTAGGGACAGTTTTTGGATTTTCTCCTTTCACAGAGGGGCTATCATTAACATAAATTGGTTTTGGGGGGATTATAGTAGTTCGATTTATCACATATAAAGCAGTCGCAAATCCGCCCCCAGCTAAAATAGCGATCGCCAATAAAATCCCAAGCGTATATTTCAGTACGTTCACAATCACCATAGTCAGAACCTCACACTACAAATTTTGAATTATATAGCAGGAAATAGGGAACAGTGAACAGTAAACAAGAGGTGGACTTTGTTCGTTTCCTACCTGATAACTGATAACTGATAACTGATAACTGCCAACTGCTATAAATTATGAATTATGAAATTTCTGATTCTTCATAATTCATAACTGCCAACTTATTATTGGGGCTGGCGTTGAATGCGATCGCTTAAAGGACTATGCTTGGAAGCCAAACGCGCCCTACCAGCTGCTGCCCATTCTTGCAATTTCTGAATTTGTTCTGTGGCAGTTCGTGCTAGTGGTATAATCTGACTGGCAGATTCTAAAACATCATCGGTCGTAAAGTCGCGATTTTGGCTAAATCCGATGTGCATTGCTTCAATCAAAGTTTGCTCAATTTCTGCGCCAGAAAAATCGGGTGTTTCGTAAGCTAATCTGTCAATATCGTAATTTTTAAAGTTATGGGCGCGCAGTCGAGATAAGTGTACATTAAAAATGGCTTTTCTTTCTTCTTGGCTGGGTAAACCAACAAAGAAAATTTCATCCAAGCGTCCTTTTCGCAGCATTTCTGGTGGTAATGCTTGAATATCGTTCGCAGTCGCAACAACAAACACAGGTGAGGTTTTCTCGGCTAACCAGGTAATAAATGTACCAAAAACACGACTCGTGGTTCCCGCATCACCTTTGCTACCAAGTCCGGAAAAGGCTTTGTCAATCTCATCTATCCACAAAACGCAAGGTGCAAGGGCTTCGGCGACTTGTATCATTTGTCGTGTGCGAGATTCAGATTCACCCACCAAACCCCCAAATAATCTTCCCACATCCAGACGCAACAAAGGTAAATGCCAGTGATGAGCGATCGCCTTGGCTGTTAACGATTTTCCCGTCCCCTGAATTCCCACCAACATTAAACCACGGGGATGAGGTAAACCATATTGTCGCGCCCTTTCGGTAAACGCGCCACCCCGGCGCAAAAGCCAATCTTTGAGGTTATCTAATCCGCCAATATCAGAAATTTGCTCTGTGGCTGGGTAAAAGTCGAGGATTTGGGTTTGACGAATTGTTTGGCGTTTTTCTTCCAAAACTAAATCGACGTCTTCTGGTTGTAATTCTCCGTGGGTGGCGATCGCCCTTGCTAAAACCCGACGAATGCGTTCCATGGAGAGTCCTTGACAGGAGCGCACCAAGTCATCTAATACTTTAGTAGGAAGAGAATGACCAGTTGCAGCTAGCAAGCGTTCTACTTCTATTTTAATTTCAGCTGCTGCGGGTAAGGGAAATTCCAGAACTGTAAGAACTTCTGTTAAGTCGTCAGGAATCGCAATTCTTGGAGATAGTAAGACGATATTTTTTGGCTGAGACTTGAGGAGTCGGGCAAAGTTGCGGAGTTTGCGGGCGATCGCCACATCTTCTAAAAACCGATGGTAATCTCGCAAAATAAATACTGCAGACGCAGAGGCTGGGAGTTTTTCCACCAATTCCAAAGCTTGTAGAGGGTTACGACGACCAAATCCCGCATCATTCGGATTACCTTGGTAACCATCCACAAAATCCCAAGTATACACTGGACGACTACCCTGATTGGCGGCTTCTTCCCGGATAGCGCTTTCAACCCGTTCCTCTTCGTATGTTGGGATGTAAATCAAAGGGTAGCGGGCGCGTAGTAGCAGTTTAAATTCGTCACGGAAGCTCATAAGTAGATGTTAGGAGTTTGTTGTTAGTTCTTTCCTCATTGTTAAGGGTTGTCATGCGTCTAACAACTTTTTCTGTTTCCTCTGTTTGGCGATCGCTCAATCCACGCTTCGCCCTCATTCAACGGATATGTTACGGCATTCTCAAGTTCGCTTGGACAATCGGCATAGATTATAGTATGTTAGCGTTCCCTAACCCTGCCTTCGTTAAGGGACTACGCCGTATACACCGGATCGCTTTTCACCTCACCCTGGCTTAAATCACAGAAGTCGAGAAGATTCGTTTTTCAATGCTCACAAATAATACCGGATTGCTATGTTACAAAAAAATGTATCTTTCTTGACAACGGAATAAGTAAAAAAATATTTGGAAATTTTAATCCTTCGATAATTAAGTATTAAAATAAAAATGCCCTAATTAATATTAACTAAGAATATTTTTTCATCCTTTTGGAGAAGCTCACGATTGATTGATTGCAAGCATGTAGTTAATATAACTTCTTCGTTTTAGGAACAAGAGCACTACCATGAATGCCAAATTATTTGCAAATATGCTAGCTGCCAGTGCGATCGCACTTGGCTATTTTACTACTATAATTCACCCTACCTATGCTCAAGTTAATACATACTTTTGTGGTGTAAATAGGGATGGCGTACCAACAACATACGCTCGCAACGCCTTAGGGAGAAAAATTCCACTCATTAGCTGGCAAAGAAATTGGAATAATAAATTTTCCCAAAGAGCACGTTGTGAGGCTGTTTCTGCGAGATTTCAAAGTGCTTCTGTTGACGGTGTGCTAAACTATCTCACAACTGGAACCATGAATGGTCAAAAGGTTTTATGTGCCGCCAGTCGATATGGTGGAACTTGTAGCTACTTGCTACTCACACTCAGAGCAAGTGACGATGCCAGTCAAGTGATTGAAAATCTCAGACAAATGGGTTACACCGCTAGTGGTCCGATTGTTCAATCTGATGATGAATCTCATCAAACCTATATTGATATGAATCAATTACTCAGGGAGGAGCGCAGTGACGCTGAGTAAGGTATCCTAGTTTGAATACGTCAAACTTTCGTGGTTCGCGCTTAGTGAGATAGCAAAATCAAAATACTGGTCAGATTTCCCTATAAATAAATTGACAGTAATGGGATATGAGCAAATGAATTGTCGGTTACTGGCTTTGGTTGTCTGGATGGGCACATTATGGATGGTTCCAGTACAAAGTGTTCCTCTGAATATTTCTAGTGCCAAACTATTTGCTCAGCAGCAAGCATCACAATTGTCACAAGAGCAATTGCGCAAACTTGCTCAGTCTATTACTGTCAAAATTATTTCTGGGAACAATGGCGGTTCTGGGATTTTAATTCAGAAGGAAGGTCAACTGTATACAGTTCTCACCAGTCGGCACGTTCTGGAAACAGGCAAACAACATCTGATCTATACATCGGATGGTCGAAATTATCCGGCACAGTTGCTCAAGGATGTTAATTATGATAACAAAGACTTGAGTGTATTACAGTTTCGTGCACCAGGAAATTACCCCGTAGCCTCCTTAGGAAATTCCTCAACCTTACAAGAAGGCGATCAACTCTTAGCTGCAGGGTTTCCTTTTGAAGAGAATTCATCTGTGTCAAGGCAGATGATTACAACGAGTGGGCGTGTTTCCCTGTTGCTAGAACGCTCTTTGAAAGGGGGATACCGGATTGGATACACCAATGAAATTGAAAAGGGCATGAGCGGCGGACCGGTGTTAAATAATGAAGGTAAGCTCATTGGTGTCAATGGTATTCATGCTCAACCTCTGTGGGGCGATCCTTATATGTATGAGGATGGTTCTCAACCTAATGATGCCTTACGTGAACGGATGAAACGCTCAAGTTGGGGAGTCCCTATTGAAACATTAGCGCAGTTCGACCCCCCAATTATTCCACCAGAAATCCCTCAAGCAAGAAATACACTTAAACAAGCAGCACCAAACTCGACGCCCTTGGTGGCAAGTCTGGTAGACAAGATTGCCGAAGAAATTACGGTGTTAATTAGTTGGGAAAGCAGTCATGGCTCGGGAGTGATTGTTAATAAGCAAGGTAACACATATTACGTCCTCACCGCTGGTCATGTGGTGCGAAACAAGAACAACTTGAAAATTGTTACTCCAGATAATCAGCAGTATTCAGTCAACACAACGGGGGTGAAAACCTGGGAAGGGACAGATTTAGCTTTGTTGGAATTCACCAGCAACCAAACTTACCAAGTGGCGACTCTGGCTGATTATGACTTGGAAAATGAAGACAGAATCGTTTTTGTGTCTGGAATCCCGACATCTGAGGATCCTACTACACAAGCAAAACGTCAGTTTAGTGCTGGCTTGCTTTATGGTGGGGGAATTGATCGCGTTAAAGATTCTCGTTCTTTTGCTTTTGGTTATGAATTGGTTTATACTAACTCAACCGATAAAGGTATGAGTGGTAGCCCAGTGTTAGATAGTTTGGGTCGAGTCATTGGGATTCATACAGCAGCAGAAGGTGAACCAACTTTAATTAAACAAAAAACTGGTGACGCACGGGAAATTCAACTAGGTTACAGTTTGGGTGTGCCAATCCATACATTTTTGGCACTGGTACAACAAGATAAGTTGGAACTCAATCTTAAGAAACACACGACTTTGCCACCGCGATTGAGCGCTCCACAGCAAGATGCAATAATCTCATCTGCTCTGAATGTAGCATCACCGAAAGACAATTCGGATGAATTTGAGTGGCTTAGTTATGGAAATAAATTGTTGCGATCGCAAAAATATGAAAAAGCAGTAGATGCATTTGACAAAGCCATCAAAATCAAGCCAGACTTTTATCAAGCTTGGTATGCACGCGGAAGGGCACAACGTTTACAGCAAAAATATAAAGACGCACTTGAATCTTTCAACAAAGCAAGAGCGTATAATCGAACATACGATCCAGCTTGGCGTGAACTTGGTGATACGCTTTTTGCCTTGAATCGATACGAAGAAGCACGCCAAGCTTTGGAAAAAGTGATTTCACTCAAGCCAGATGAGTTCATGGCTTATCGAGGACTATGTAGTGTTTTGGGTGAATTAGGAAATTACTCAAAAGCGATTAAGGCTTGCGATCAAGCGATTAAAATTAATCCTCAGCCTTTGCAGTATATTCTTCGGGGTGAAACTTTAACTACAATTGGAGACACCACCCAAGCAATTAAAGATTTTAACGAAGCTTTGCGGCTTCAACCTGATAATCCCTTTGCATATCGACGACGCGGTATCGCCAAGTCTAACGAAGAAAATTATCAAGGAGCACTTGAGGATTTAAATAAGGCTATCACTCTTCAAGGTGATAATGGCTATGCCTACGTTGATCGCGGCATAGTTTACGCCATGATGGGAAACAGCAAAGCATTCATCAAAGATTTCGAGACAGCACTGCGCCTTGAACCTGACTCAGCAGCTATTTTTAATAAGCGCGGTATTGCGCATTCTATTTTACAAGATGACAAGGGTGCTATTGAAGATTACACCGCAGCGATTCGCTTTGCTCCGGAATCAGCTTATATTTATTACAAAAAGCTGGGCGATGTGCGCACCGTTCAGAAAGACTACAAAACAGCAATGGAAAACTATAGCGGATCTATACGCCTAGAACCTAACTATGCTCCCGCTTATGTTGGTCGAGGAATTGTCAATGCTATGATGGGTTCCCAACAGGGATTTACACAGGATTTCGACACCGCTTTGCGACTCCAGCCTGATAACGCCTGGTTTTATAGTGAACGAGGAAAGGCTCGATTTATCCTCAAAGATCAACAAGGAGCAATTGCAGATTACAACAAAGCCATCAGTCTTTTTCCTCAATTAGCACACTTGTACTATACGCTGCGGGGTAACGCGCGACAGGAACAGAAAGACTATACTGGAGCGATCGCAGATTACAACGAAGCAATTCGCCTCAAACCAGATTTCGCTTTAGCTTACAACAACCGGGGTTTGGTTCGTGTGCAACAAGAAATGAAGATCGGGGACTTCGCCCCCGCAAATCAATCTATTCGCCTCAACTCCAACATACCGACTCTGTTATATATAAATCCAGAGTCTTTGCAGAAGACAGAAAATGCCAAATACTATGAAAAGGCGATCGCTGATTTTACACAAGCCATTCGCCTCAAGCCAGATCTTGCCTTAGCTTACAACAACCGGGGTTTAGTGCGTTTGCAAGAGAAAGACGACAAAGGAGCGATAGAGGATTTCAAGCAAGCCATGCGTCTTAACCCAGATCTTGCAGAAGCTTACAATAAAGAAGGTTTTTCACGTCTTTTTCAAAATTAGATTTTGGCAAGGTTCCCACTTGAGACAGAACCCAAAAACACCCAATGATTTGATCACACCTCTATTCACTCAATCTCTAAAATTCTTGCCTTGTGCGAAAAACGTAGATTTTGATACAATGCCAGGAACCAGACTTGAACTGGTGACACGAGGATTTTCAGTCCTCTGCTCTACCAACTGAGCTATCCCGGCGTGGAATGTTTGATTCCCACGATTAATAAATGTAGCAAAGTTATATTGATTTTGCAAGTACCTAGCAGAAAAAAAATTTAGCAGCTTTTGTTTTCAACTTGATCAAGCCCTGAAGGAGCCGCGTGTTAAGGCTCAGCGGCTCGACTGAGCGGAAGCTGAGCGGCGTCGAAGCTTCGCCGAACGTCCGAACCGTGTAATAAGATAGCAACACCAAACGAGCGAGAATCTTGCCAAATAGTACGTTCATGAGGTTATCGCGATATCCTTGAATTAAGCTAGTGAGAATCATGCCTACTGCCAACCCGCCTGATAAGACGATATTCAAAAGGCTATTGAGTATGTAAGATTTCTTTTTTATTAAAAAATAACTATAAATTTTCTACATTAATTACTATGTCAACCAGAGATACTTTTGCTGACAATATCACTCATTCTCTTTCCCAAAAAGAAACTAATGAGTACAATCAAATATCCAGTCAAGTAGAGAGTGATAACGTGCAACCTGTGTCACATGAGCTTCTCAACAGTGAGAAAGCCCAGCGCATGGCAGAATTTTTTGGTTTTTTAGGCGATGCTAATCGTTTGCGTATTCTCTCACTGTTAGCTCAAGAAGAACTTTGTGTGAGTGATTTGGCAGCAGTATTGAATATGAGCGAATCTGCTGTTTCCCATCAACTGAGAAACTTACGGGCGATGCGTTTGGTTAGTTACCGCAAGCAAGGTCGTAATGTATTCTACCGCTTACATGACAGTCATGTTTTGCATCTTTATCAAGCTGTTGCTGAACATTTAGATGAACAGCAGTAAAGGATCATGGCGCTAAACTTTTAACCAACTCATCAAGTTTCAGACACTCAAGTACACCTGCGTTATACCCTGACGCATTTCGTACTGTCGCTTCAGCCAAGACTGCCGAATTGTTTGACGAAGTAAGGGAGCAAGTTGAATCAATAGCCAACGTATCAGTGCATTTTTTCGTAGTAGTTCGCCTTGTGCTGCTTCCTGCATCTGGAGTTGTTGGGCGCGGATAATTTCTGGCTCACGTTCTGCTTGAATGCGCGATAGTGCTGCGTCAATCTCTTCGTGTCCAGCTTGTGCGTTAAACAGTGGTACAAGATGATTAGCCGCGACAATAACATCACGCAATGCGACATTGATTCCTTGAGCGCGAATGGGAGACATTGGGTGTGCAGCATCACCCAGAAGTAACACTCCTGGGGCGTACCAGGATGGACAACGACCAACTACAACTGATAGCTTAATCGGAGTTTCGATGGTGTCTGCATAGCTATGGAAATGCTCTGCCATCCATGAGGGTGATAGCGATGCAAAAATTTCTGCCCAGTCTGCTTGTTTGCGATCGGTTTTTTCATCTGCAGATATTACCCAAGCTAGATGCAGTTTTCCTTCCTCTGCTCCGTGAAAGATGGTGAATACGCGATCGCCATTAACGATTAAATTAAACACATTATCTCCTGTAAAGCTAGGACTGGCAGCAAGTTTAAACCAGAGAATATCCACATCGTTTGGCTGACGTACCAATTGCAACCCTGCCCGTTGTCGGATAACCGAGTTTCGACCGTCTGTCCCAATCACGAGTTCGGCCGAAATTTCACGTCCATTGCCAAGTTTCACACCCGCAACGCGATTATTAATCCACAGTAAATCCTTTACAGCAAAACCTTGTATAAATTCAAAGTTAGGATAAGCCTGAGCTTCGGTAATGATAGCTTCGAGGAATGGCGGTTGCGACACCAACGTACAGGGTCGATCCGCCCCCATTGGTTCCTCAACTCGAAACAACTGCTTTTTGCCTATGATGAACTCCCATGCGTCGAGTGGTCTATGAGGAATACGTTCTACAATCGCGGATAATCCCATTTGCTCAAGTGCATCCAACCCACTCGGCATTAACCCTTCACCGCGAAACACTCGATGGAAATCCTTCGCCGCCTCAATCAATGTTACTGCAATACCGCGTTTTACAAGCTGTAAAGCAAGCGTAGCACCAGTCGGACCTGCACCCACAATCACAATCTGCGCCATTACATTTCCCCTGCGTTTATTGAATTGTTGGTAAAATGAAAGACACAATTCCAATTTTGCGTTCTACACCCTACTGTACTACAAGATATTCCATACTTTTTTTGCCAATTCAGTAAGCATTTTCTGGCGATACTCAATTGCTTTAGAGTTCCACTCATCAAAAGTTTTTAAATCTTTCACTGCACGATCAACAGCTGTATTTACACCAATAGTTACTTGCTCTGCTATCGATTTAGTAAGTAACATTTTTGATTTTTTATAAACCTGTTTTTTTTCTTCAAATGTTTTATTTTTTATCGATGTATTAATGGATTGCTCTAAGAGAGTAAGGTTTCCTAGTTGCTGGATGTAGTTATCTATTTCGTCTGGTTTATCAAAAGAAAATTTAACCTTACCGGGTTTTTGAGGTAAGATGTGTTCTATTGCTACCTTTTTATTTATATAATTTTTTAATTCAGTATATGCTCCGATACTCCCGTAAGCTTCTTCATCAATGTGCTGTGTAAGCTTAGCTAGAATATATTGCATTATCTTTTTTGGTACAGAAGATTGGTCTAGCTGATGAAAGGCAAGTTCAAAACGCTCAGCTAGCTTGTCTTTAGCTGGCTGGATATTCTCTTTTATAAATTTTTCTAGTGTTATTTCGTTATTAACTAGGTGCAGTTTAACAGCCCATTGAGTAAATAAATTTTCAAGTTTGCTAGTACCTTCCCGTGTAACTATATACACAAAGAAGAAATTTTCAATTTGTTTACATAGTTCTGTAAAAAGTTCTGCCGACAAGTGTTGAGCAGCTAACAGTAGCATTAAATGCTGTGTTGTCGAAAAATAAGACATATTTAACAAATAACGATTTGGTTGACCAGATACGTCTTGACCACTTTTAAAGTAAGAAAAAGCTGTGGCAGATTTCACAAGATTTTCGATAAAATCAAATGGATTTTCTTCATATTTACATATATGTTTATTTTCCATAAACCAATCATAAATTCTATCTTCTCTAATACGTTCTCCTGCATCATACTTAGCCATTATGAAGTAACGGAGAAACCGCAAAGGTTTTTCTTTAGTTTTATATAATATATCAAGCATTTCCTTCCACTCTTTTTTGAGTTTGTCAAAGTCTTTAGAATCAAGTTGGATAAACATTAAGTTTTTGAGCAAGTCCATAGCATTGAGACCAACTCCACGATTATTGATAGTTGCAAAAACTGTAAGTGCATGCGACACACTCTTTGTCTCTACACGAACAACCTTTACATTTTTTATAAAACAGGCATAAAATTGTTTGACTTCTTGAACAGCAGCTTCATCTTCCCCAAATTGCTCTTGAAAAAAGCTCCAAGCAACCTTATAAGCATTTTTTATCCGGCTAACAGAACTAGTATCAGGACTTTTTTCAAAATTTTTTTGTTTAGCAATTTTTTCTAAAACATCACGGCTATCTTCATACTGAAGTTCAACGCTATATCGTAATCTTTCGTTACCGTTTTGATCCACATGTGAGGAAGCAATAAATGTCTTTAGTGAATCTAAAGTTTCTTGTGGTTTGATTTTTTGGCGATAATCCCTCACCACACAGAGAATCAAATATGCAGTTGTCATTCTCTGCTGACCATCAATCAGTTCATATACACCTTGAGATTCACATACAATAATACTTCCAATAAAATACTCCCAGTCTGACCCAGATTTGTTTATATTAAACTGCTTGTAGACATCTTCAAGAAGCTCACGAACTTGTTTTTCTTCCCAAACATACTCGCGTTGGTAATCTCGAACTACATAAAAATCTTTAAAGAGTTGTTCCAAAGTATAATCACGAGATTCAATTATTGCCATTTATATTAAATTTCCTTTAAATATTGATCTTTCGCTTGCCTAATATAACGGTGAGTACGAGAGTAACCACTTAGTAATCCGCAGTATATATTGTATATTACGTTCTCATTAATGTGTAAAATAAGTCACATCATTTCAGCCTAACCCTTCCCCCCCGTAAACGTCACACTCTCAATAAAATACCTGTTAAAAAATGCATAAATCGCCAAAGCCGGTAAAGTAAACACCATAGAAGCCGCCATAATATAGTTCCAATAACTAATGAATTGACCTTTAAAAGTATTCAATCCCAAAGGAAGAGTAAACATTTCTGGATCAAACAAAATAACTAGAGGTAACAGGAAATTATTCCAATTTCCCATAAATACAAAAACTGCTTGTGCTGCTAAAGCTGGTTTTGCTAAAGGTAAAACAAGATGCCAAAAAATACCCCAAGTCTTTAATCCATCTAATTGAGCTGCTTCTTCTAATTCCTTGGGAAAATTTACGAAAAACTGCCGCATCATAAAAATGAAAGTAGCATTAACCATACTTGGGACAATCATCCCTTGATAGGAATTCAGCCAACCTAAGGCTTTTAAAATTAAAAATGTGGGAATGAGGGTGATCTGTGCAGGGACTGCTAAGACTGTCAAAATCAGGAAGAACCAAAAGCGTTTACCCGTAAAGTTCAGTCTTGCTAAGGCGTAACCTGCCATTGAATTGAACAACAAGTTTAATACAGTCACACTGATAGCTATAACCACACTATTGAAAACCCATCGCAGAAACAGCGGTTCTTGGAAAAAAATTTGTTTGTAGTTGTCGAGAGTAAAGTTTTTGGGTACAAAATTAGGTTCACCGCTGACAATTTCAGATAGCGGTTTAAATGATGCTGATAGTGCCCATAAAAAGGGAATGAGCGTGATGATTGCATACAGTGTTAGTAAAATGTATAGCAGTGTCTTCCAAGTCAAAAAATTATATATTTTCATTTTGATAATATCTTTATCAAGGGTTTAGTTTTTCCTCACCATCACCCAGCTTAAATAGTCTCTTCAACTTGAGAATTAAATCAGCTTCTGTAACTGAAAAAAACAACCAGTATTCTAAACTACATTTACACCCTTGAAATATTTTTGCTAATGAGTTCTTGCACCCAAGCTCTAAAAGCTCTCATAGTCTTGTTTCTACCCACAGTTTTACACTGTTGAAGATACTCAGGAATGACTTGCTGGAGAGGAAAATTAGGGAAAATTGGGCTAAACGTAGATGAAATATATTTACCGTTTTGCAGAACATTAATTTGTAATTTGCCTTTTTCAAAGCACCACAACTCGGGTACTGCTAATGCTTCATAGATACTAGAGTGAGTGCGGGAAGTTACATCAATTTCTAACGCTAAGTCTGGAGGCGGATCTACTGTTAAGTCTAATCTGTCTCTGCCTCGAACGACTGGTTCATTTTGGATATAAAAACAGTTGTCAGGTTCAATGCCTTTGTCCATTAATTCATTTTTGAAAGTTGTCGAACCTAAAGACATAAATTCAATGTCTAGCTCCTCAAGGAGTACTTTCACTAAATCGCTAATATTTTCTTTATTACGCTCATGTTCAGGTAGTGGTGTCATAATTTCTAGCATTCCATTTTCATAAGCTACCCTAGCGGCACGATGTTCACCTAATTCTTCTAAAATCGTTTCAAATTCTTGCCATGTAACATTTTTTAGCAGCACTCGCTGTCCTGGTGGAACTTCTAATTGCTTCAGTTTTAATAGCATTTTTGCCTCCATTTTGAAGTTTAACTTATTTGACATGAATGGCTTTAGCTCAGTAAGTTTCCTTTAAAAATTTTCGCCTCCAAAAAACCGCCGTTGAATCAAAGTGATAACAATAATGACTGCTGCGAGTAAAAAGGCTATCGCCGCTGCATACCCCATCTGTAAGTTACGAAAGACAGCTTGATATATCAATAGAACTATTGTCAAAGTAGCATTATTCGGTCCACCAGTGCCGTTAGAAAAAATATAAGATTGGTCAAACAATTGAAACGTGCCAATGACTCCTATTGTGACTACAAAAAAGGTTACTGGTTTGAGTATAGGAATCGTGATATAAATAAACTGCTGCCAGCCATTTGCTCCATCTAGCGATGCAGCCTCATAAAGTGAACGAGGAATATCCTGCAACGCTGCTAAATAAATCACCATGTAAAACGGTGCTGTTGACCAAATATTCATCAGCATAATACCTTTGAGGGCAACGGCTGGATCTCCTAACCAGTTGTAAGTAGGTAGCCCTACAAAAGCAAGAAAATCATTGAGTAACCCATTCGTGTTATAAATCCACATAAAAATCAGCGTCAACACGGCTGAGGAGGTGACTGTCGGCAAAAAGTAAAGAATACGCCACCAATTTTTGGCACGAATACCAGAGTTGAGCGTCACAGCTAGAATTAAAGCCAAGACAGTTTGAGCCGGGACAACAATTGCAACATATTGGGCTGTATTTCTTAAAGCAATCCAAACCTGTTCATCTTCAATGAGTCGCGTGAAGTTGCGAAAGCCTACAAATTGATACTTAATAGCGCCAAGAAGTTGAACTTTGTGCAGGGAAAGAAAAACAGCCCAGAGAATGGGTAGCACGACAAAAGTGCCCAACACCAGAATACTAGGCATCATAAACAAGTACCCAGTCAAATCTTCTGTTATATTCGACTTGGTGTTTCTTTGTCGGCTTCTGACTTCAAACACAAATAGACCTCCAACTCATCCGCCACCATCCCTACTGTAGCGATAGGTAATGCATGATTATTTATCGTAACTCCAACAGAGGAATGCGATTCTGAGAAGTTTCATGAGCAGTTTGAACTTTCACCATATGCGAACTTGTCTCATTTGGAAAAATTATTTCTTTGTTTTTCTTATTAATTTTGTGGAAAATTTATAGCAGGTTAAAAATAGATAATTAGGTTTAATATATAATTTTTATAAATTACTAATTTTCAAGATTTATTAACAAAAAAATACTTTTTATTTTTTGTGCAAAAATATTTGACAAAAAGCAGCTACATTCATATGCATAAAAAGGCTTAATCTTTCATGATTTGAAATCAATCTCAATAAAAATAATAGCAAAATAAATGTCAACACAATCAAAAGATGTTTCATTGTAATTGATTCTTGATATTTTATAACCTTTTGCACAAATGCACAATTTATCTAATCAAGAATCAACGTATTCTTGATTTCTAATTATTTATGTCTTTTCTGAAGAAATCAGCTTTGAGCTTTGCAGCTCTTACTTTTTGTTTTGCTGTTGTTGAAACAAAATCAGCTGCTGCTACGACGGTTAGTGTCGTTGCCGACGGTCTTGATAACGTCAGAGGTCTTAGTTTCGGTCCTGACGGTAGTCTCTACGTCACAGAAGCAGGTGTGGGGGGAGATCAGCTATGTAGTGCATCATTTACTTTCCCAGCCCAGCAAGCTTGTATTGGTCCAAGTGGTGCTGTAACAAGAATTAAGGATGGTAAGCAAGAGCGTGTTCTCACAAATTTGCCGTCTTACGCATTATCACCCACTAGCGGTCAGGGAATTGGCGCTAATGACATCCAATTTGATGCTGCTGGAAATCCTTACCTTCTAATTGGTCTTTCTGCTGGTGTAAATTACAACAATACACCCTTAAATTCTCCGAATTTTGGAGAGCTATATAAAGTTGACTTTAACACCGGTGCGTTGACAAGTATTGCCGATATTTCCAGCTATGAATTCGCCAAGGATCCGACTGTGCTTTTACCTAATGGCTATGTAGGTAGCAATCCCTACTCTTTTACAATTAAGGGTGATACTGCTTATATTGCAAATGCAAATAGGAACGAGGTTTTAAGTGTAAACCTTGATGGTAGTAATTTAAAGACGCTTGTTGAGTTTCCTGATCAAACTATAACTACTCCCACGCAAGAGATTAAATATCAAGCAGTACCCACAGGTGTTGCAATTGGTCCGGATCAAGCTTTATATGTCAGCCAATTCACAGGTGTTCCTATCCCAGAAGGTAAAGCAAATATCTTTCGTGTTGGAGAAGATGGTAAAGCAACAGTTTATGCTGATGGGTTTACGCAACTGACTGACTTGGCTTTCGATACTGAAGGCAATTTGTATGCCTTACAATTTGCCAATGAGGCATTTTATAAGGGGAATCTTGATGGTTCACTGATTCAAGTAGCTCCTGATGGGACTCGTAGAACTCTCCTTAGTGGTAATGGACTAGAGTCAGCTACTGCCCTCACTATAGATCCTGATGGTGCTATTTATGTTTCGAGTTTTGGCGATCGCGCTGGAGTCGGTCAAGTCCTGAAGATTGATCCAAAAGCAAAAGTTCCTGAATCAAATTCTGCATTGGGCGTACTCGCGTTTGGTGCTTTAGGAGTAGGTTCGTATCTGGGGCGCAAACGCAGACAGAAGTTGGTAAGCTGCGGTTAACAGCTTGTGTATCAATTGAGTTGCAGTTCAACCAGGCTTGACTAAAACAAAACTTAAAGAAATGTCAAGCCTATCAAAAGATTATTCATTGCATTCGGCTTTCAAGATTTTATAAGCTGTTACTAAAAATACAGAGTTTCTAAACACGATTTTCATATTCAAACAATAAGCCTCTATATGAGGTTGGTACGCATTGCCATCCTTACGGTAGATGTTTTTTTCAGTCAGTTAAAAAGCTCGATATAATTCTGACGCCTGATTGCCGTATGCGTTTATCTCTACTTTCTAAATCAGCTTTTAGCTTTGCAGCTCTTACTTTTTGTTTTGCTGTTGTTTTTGGAACTAAACCAGCAACAGCTGCATCGTTTAGTGTTGTTGCTGAGGGTCTTGATAATGTCAGGGGTCTCAACTTTGGTCCTGATGGTAGCCTCTACATCACAGAGTCGGGTGTAGGAGGAGATGGCAGATGCATTCCCGGACCTAGTTTGGAAGGTCTTGATTCATGTATTGGTACAAGTGGTGCCGTGACAAGAGTTAAGGACGGCAAACAAGAGCGTATACTTACAGGGTTGCCGTCTGTTGCCTTAAGACCTGTTGGTGCTACAGGTGAAGGTCCTCAAGATATACAATTTGATGCAGCAGGAAATCCTTACCTTCTCATCGGTTATGGTGGTAATCCCACCATCCGCGATTTTTCAGAAAATGCCCCCGGTTGGGGACAACTCTACAAGGTAGATTTCAACACGGGTTCGTTAACAAGTCTTGGCGATTTTGCAAAATATGAATTGGCTAATAATGCTGATGGGGAAGTTGTGCTTGATACAAGCGGTGAAATCGCTAGCAACCCCTATGGTGTGGCAATTAAGGGCAATACTGCTTATGTGATTGATGCGGCTGCCAATGACATTTTAACTGTGGGACTTGATGGCAGTAATTTGAAGACTTTTACTGTGCTTCCCAAGCAAACAATAACAAATCCTGTCTTCCCAACTCCTGGACCTGGACAAGTGCTACCTCCTGACGCGCCACCACCAGGTCAAACTCCAGAGGAAGTTGAAATTCAATCAGTACCGACAGGTGCCGCATTTGGTCCTGATGGTGCTTTGTACGTCAGCGAATACACGGGTTTTCCTTTTCCAGTCGGTAAAGCGCGGATATTTCGAGTTGGATCTGATGGTGAAGTTACAGTCTACGCTGACGGCTTTACCCAACTCTCTGATTTAGAATTTGATCCCCAAGGCAATTTGTATACCGTACAATATTCGAATGCACCGCAATGGTCGGGCGTTACAGATGCTTCTCTTATCCAAATCGCCCCAGATGGCACTCGTACAACTTTGCTTAGTGGCAATGGACTAGAATCTGCCACAGCCTTGACAATTGGTCTTGATGGTGCTGTTTATGTAGCAAATAAAGGCGATCGCCCTGGAGTTGGGCAAGTTTTGCGGGTTGATCCAAAAGCAAAAGTCCCTGAACCAAGTGTTGTAATAGCTATAGTCGCGGTTGGTGTTTTAGGACTGAGTACTTTGCACAAGCGTAAGCCAAAACGCATAGTACTCAAGAAATGAAGTACAGATTTATCTGTGTTCCATGAGTGGTTCATAATTTCTTTGTGTACCTTACCCAATTGCAAACCGCCATATACCACTCACTCATATTTACTCCATAGCGATACGCGGAGCGTCAAGCGTATGCGCAAAGCGCACGCTGCGCGAACGACTGAGCGCTCACGCCGAAGTCCTCTGGCTTATCGCCTTAATCAGTTCATTCGCATCATCTTGTGCCCGTTGCATCGCCTGTTGTAGTGGTTGCTGTCCTAGCAAAGCACTGACAAATTGGTTATCAAAATTGTTTACAATCGCTGCTGGATATTCACCAACTTGCCAAGGTATTGCATAATTTACTCCTGCCACAAGTGCAGTTCTTAGGGGGTCTTGATCATAACCCAATTTCTGAGCAACAGATTTCCGAGATGGCAGAGCAAAGCCTGTTTTCGTCCACTTTGTCATACCTTGTTTACCTGTGAGATAAGAAATAAGTTCCCAAGCTTCGGCTTTGTGTTGGGTTTGCTTGTTCATCACGTAGGCAACAGTGAATACCATCGTATTTTTGTTATCATTAATTGTAGGCAATTCTGCGGTAGCAAACTCTAAATTAGGAAAAGTTTCTGTGAGGTAGGGAATTGCCCAGTTCCCCTCAATCACCATTGCGACTTTACCCTGACCAAACATTTCACTGCCAGAATTTGTCCCAACATCAGATTTTTGAGATGAGGAGCGGTCTTTTTGATACTGGTCTATCGCCAATTGTAATCCTCGCAAGCTGGCATCACTGGCAAATGCTGCATAACCATTTTGGTTTACAAGTTGTCCACCAAAAGCTTTGATTTTGTAAACCTGACGCGGTAATTCTGGAATTTCTCCAAAACCGTATTGATCAATTCTGCCATCTCGGTTACGGTCTACGGTCAACTTCTTTGAGTAGGCACGCAGTTCATTCCAAGTTGATGGTGGAATGGTTAAGCCTGCGGCTGCAAAAGCTTTTTTGTTATAAAACAGAGCAAGTGTCGAATAGTCCTTAGGTAAGCCGTAAATATGCTTATAATATTTGAAGCTACTGAGTAGTGTTTCCTCAAAGTCAGCAACCTCAAAATCGGGAGTTATATACGCATCAAGTGGTTCTAAAACATTCTGGCTCATGAAAAAAGGAGCTTCAAGAGCATCTAAATAGAATACATCAGGAGCCGCTTCACCCACCAAGCGGGTTTTTATGACATCCATGTATTGGTCGTTGATGACTTCATGCCTGACTTTAATATTAGGATGGTTTGCTTCAAAGTCTTGCAATAGTTCTTTCAAGAGTTTTTGTTCTGCTGGACTTGCTGTCCAACCGCCCAGTTTGATAGTGACTGCGGTTGGTGCAGAGGAAACGCTCATAAAAGGTAGATTTTGACAACCAATAACAAAGAGGGCGATGCTTCCAAAAAGAGCCGCCCAAAGCATAATTCTCTTTGGGAGTATTGTCCTTTGGGCGATAGCTAGCCCCTTAGGGGCAAAGCTCGCCGGGGGGAGTATCCCCCCGGCAGACTTTGGCGCTGCGCAAACGCTGCTGCGCAGCGCGCAGATCGCTACTAATGGTCTTAAAAATTTTAGTCTTAAAAATTTCGACACGTTGGTTCGGATCACAGCCAAGTAAAAATTCTGCCACTTTAGATCTTGACTCTGTAACTGCGGATTGATTTTTTCTTTATTTAAATTTTTGTTGAGATATGCAAGTTACAATAACTAAATAATTATGAACAAAAGTTACAGTCCCCACTTGACCCATCTGTGAAGACAAGTATGGAACCAATTTCGCTAGAAACCGCTACGCCTCTAGCCCCCATAATACCCGAGATAGCAATTTCAGAACCGACTGTTGTTGCTAACTCAACACTCAGCCCTTCAGTTTTAAGAAAGAATGCTATTCGTATCAGCCTCAGAGCCTCTACTGTAGATGGTGTCTTCACATCAATATACTTGACCATTGTCACTGGTGTTTTACTCTCTAATTTTTTGGTGGAATTAAATGCTAGTCCAGTGATTATTGGAATGCTGTCTTCCATTCCAATGCTGGTGAATCTGATTCAGCCGTTCGGTGCGTATCTATCAGAACGCACAACCAGTCGCTTTCGATTTTCGATCCTTACAAACGTGAGTGCGAGGATACTCTGGTTATTTCTACCCATTGGGATCGCCGCCCTTAGCTTCGGATATATAAATTCTCAGCAATTGATAGTTCTAACACTTGTGATTATCTTGTTAATCAATATGTTACAAGGATTAGGACATCCATCGTGGATGAGTTGGATGGCAGCTTTAGTCCCTCGACAGATCCGAGGAAGGTATTTTGGGTTGCGTAACAGTGCTTTCAGTCTAACTGTTTTAACTTTTATACCAATAGCCGGTCTAGTTGTCTCTAAATGGCCTGGTGGAACTTTACAAGGTTATGCAGTGCTTGTGGTGTTCGGGACTCTATCAGGTCTGATAGGTCTTGGGTGTCAGTACTTCCAGGTGGACGTCAATCCACAGATGCAGCACGCTTCTGTCCTCGGTTCTTTAGTGAAAAATGCTATTTCTGGAGATACTGATAATTCTAGTCAAACTACTGATACACAGCCAGAAACTATAGAAAATACAACTGATTCTGTACCGGATTCGAGTGCGATAAAAGGTATTTTAAATAACTCTAATTTCTTGATGTCTCTGTTGTATTTCAGTTTCCAAATGTTTGCCATTAACTTGAGTACTCCTTATTTTCCGCTCTATATGTTAAATAATTTACATTTAGATGTGAGTGTTGTGGCACTCTACGCCAGTTTTCAGGGGGCGGCAAACCTGGTGATGCTGACTTTCTGGGGCAAGTTATCAGACAAAATAGGTAACCGTTCAATCTTGATATTAATGGGGATTGTACTTACACTCATACCTTTATTTTGGCTAGCGATTGATGTTAGTTTCTTTGGCATTTGGCTGTGGTTACCCCTTTTACACATGTTACTTGGAGGGATTTGGGCAGCAATTGATTTATGCAACAACAATATGCAGCTAGCAATTGCGCCTGTCAAACAACAATCCCTTTATTTTGGAGTAATTGCTGCCGTTACTGGAGTTTGTGGCGCTTTAGGTACAACTATAGGTGGTTTGATTGCACAAAATCCCTCATTAGGTGGTTTACCAGCAGCCTTTGTTGTATCTTTTGTGTTCAGAATCGGAGCAGTTGTTCCCCTTTTATTTGTGCAAGAAGCGCGAAAAAACTCTTTAACTGAGGTGATACAAACTCTGTGGATATTTCGTAAGCAGGTAGTAGAGAATTAGACATCGTATAGTGTAACCACTCACCTTCGTATCATCGATAATCAAACAGATATAGCGCTTTTCAACTCACTTAAATAGAGATGTGGTATGGGGTGGGCATTGCAATGTCCAATGCCCTTCGGGTATGACACTCAGGAATTGCTGTTGTATTACATCGAACCCATGACAATACCCCAAAAATAAGCTTCAAAACGATCCTCATCTTTATCTATGTATCTCTTGCTTCCCCAAGTATAAACATCCACACTAATACGACCACTATCGCGTTTCCAGAAGAATCCCTTTTTAATCGAGATATTACCCAACAGCGTGATCCAATGGGTGGGATAAGGGAAGGGTGGCGGATTGTTACCGAGTAAACCCTGTGCGGTAATCAAAGCAAAAGCAACGCCACCAGCAGAAATCACTGTTTCTGCTTCATTCAAAGCATCGACTTCGCCAAAAAGATAAGTGTGGGTGTATTTGACATTCCGATAGCCTAAAACTTCCCGCGCCCATCCTTTCATTTCCCAAGATTTAGTCATCCCAGCTATATTGCGGATAATATCGGGCGCTTCTGGTTCAACAGGAAAAACCAAATTTTCTGATTCTCGGCACGTTGCTAGAACCATCCAATCAGCTTGCCCCATTCTTAGTCTGCCTCGACTTTGACGCAACCTATTTGATGCTTCAATACGTCTAGTTCGCCCTTGAAAACCACCAGTTTCAAATAAACTACGACAAATTTGTACGTAGCGCAGGGGTTGTTTACGAACGAGTTCAAATAAAATTGATGCAGGACCACAAAACGGTTGTTGACCTTGGTTGACTTGAAAGGCGTCCAAAAGGCGCGTTTTCATGTCTGTCAGCACTTGGTTTTTATCTAAATTTGACCAAACACTGGAGGTGTTGGATGTTTCAAATTCTGCCATCGCCGAAGCGACAGATGGATCTAACGTTGAAGAATTCATTGATTAAGTAGATGGGTAGACATAAAAGTACGTGAGTTCGACAGGGTTGAAAAAAGCACAAAAAAGCGCCCGACTGTGTATTGACTAAGAATACCCATGATGTCAAGCGCAATAGAAGAAAGTTCATCCCAAACGAGCCATTTGCTGTTCATGTGCGGACAGCATCATCTGCGCCGGTTCTAGGTAGGTGTCGTCACCCGTCAGCAGCACGAACATCGCGATCGCGACAGGGCAAGCGCAATACAGTTCGACGATGTGATCCTGCATCCTAGGCCACACCCGACCTCCAGTATCCTGGTACCGTTGAAGCAGATGGGCAAGGGCAGACTCACCGAAAATGGCGTAGTACGCGGCAAAGTCCGTCGCTGGATCGGCAACTTCGGCTTCCGTCCAGTCGATCAGTCCGGTTACCCGATGGTCCTGGTCAACCAACATGTGCCCTGGGTGCAAGTCGCCGTGGATCAGTGCCGAGTGCTTAGGCCAGTACGTATCGTCAGCGAGCCAGTTCTGCCACCTCTGCCATACCAAGTCCGAGACTCGCAGCAGAGGTTTCGCCTGATCCATCTTTTTGGCGAGTGACTGCCGAACCTCGGCAGGCTGCAGCACTCGAACGCCAGCTTCGCACGCCGCATCGTGGTCAATCGTGTGCAGAGCCGCGATCGCCCCAGCCAACGAGTCAACAAAGGTGACGGAGGGTGACTGCTGGTCGATGTACCAATCGTAATTCTTGGCTACCGGATTCACGGTGGCGGCTGGAGTACCGGCAAGTCTGGGATAGGCAATCAGATCTTCTGTGTTCACTCGCCATTCCGGTACGGCAACTGGGAGGTGCTTACGCAGCAGATTCAGCACCCGGTTTTCGTTGGCTGCTCTTTCGATGACATCAGACCGCCTGGGTGCTCGTAATACCCATGGAATGCCGTCCTCATCGGTGGCGAACGCAACGAGGAAATCGACTCCTGATGCGTTGAGTTCTACGTTTTCGGCGTTCAGTCGAAGACCGTGCTTTTGGGCGACAGCCAGAAATTCCGCAGTGCTGTTGATGATCGGCTTCATGGGAGATGAATCTTTGGATATCGAACTCAATACTTATTAATACCCATCTACTTTTATCAATTACAGAATTTTTCCACGCAGCGAACGAACATTTCCACACCCATCGCCAAGATGGTTTCGTCAAAATCAAATCGAGGATGATGGTGTGGATACGCCAATCCTTTATCAGGGTTCGCGGAACCTAGGAAGAAATAGCAACCAGGTACTTGTTGCAAGAAGTAAGACATATCCTCGCCACCCATCGTTTGGCATTCAGGAACAACACCCAAGGGCGTTTCTACGACTTCTTCGGCAACTGAGCGTACCAAGTCCGCTATAGTAGCATCATTGATCACTGGTGGGTAAAGTGACCAACAATTAAAGTCATAACTAGCACCATGACTCTGGCAAACTCCCGCAATAATTTGCTCAAGACGCTGCTTAAAAAAGCCTTCATATGCTGGATTAAAATACCTTACGGTACCACTCATTCTGGCTGTATCAGCTATCACATTATTCTTGGTTCCAGCATGAAGTTCACCCACTGTCACTACTGCTGAGTCAATAGGGTTGACGTTGCGCGCGACAATTGTTTGTAAGGCATTGACAATTTGGGCAGCAACCACAACAGAATCAACAGTTTGATGGGGCATGGCACCATGTCCGCCTTTGCCCATAATTGTACATTTGAATGTTTCTACAGCTGCCATTAATGCACCAGCGCGGACACCTAGTGTCCCCAAAGGTAAATTATTCCAAAGGTGTAAACCGATAATCGCCTCAACATCAGGGTTTTTCAATACCCCAGCTTCTATCATCGGCTTTGCGCCTCCGGGTCCTTCTTCTGCTGGCTGGAATATAATTTTGACAGTACCAGCAAAAGTGTCTCGATTCTGGTGAAGATAGTATGCTGTCCCTAGGGCAATTGCTGTATGTCCATCATGTCCACACGCGTGCATCACCCCATCGTGTTGTGAGCGATAAGAGACTTCGTTGAGTTCTTGAATTGGCAAAGCGTCCATATCCGCGCGAATTGCCAACACTTTTTGAGTACTAGTATCGTTACCCTTGATGGTAGCTACAATACCAGTCTGAGCAATGCCAGTTTGATGCTCAATTCCCCATTTCTGTAACTTCTGCGAGACAAACTGAGAGGTTAATTTTTCTTTAAAACCCAGTTCTGGCTTTTGATGCAATTGTCGCCGCCATTCCACAAGTTGCGCTTGCAGGGAACGAATGGAGAGTCGAACACGAGATAAATCAACACAAGAGGAGTTCGGGAATGTAGAAACCATGTTTTACATTTTTTAAATTCAAATGACAGCTAAGTACTTTTATTTTTACGCTTTAAACTTTTGCAAAAGGTATTTCTTGCCTCACTCTTCACACTTTTTTAGATATATAGCAATCGTTCTAAATCTAAATTTGATGCTACTTGTGCCATTTTAGATAAATCAGTTAAGTTATCTAGATAAGGTAAGCAGCCAAAAATTGGAATGTGCGTGAGTGATTTCATCAATTCTATGGGTGTCCAATCAGCAATTTCTGTATTTGTTCGAGGTTGAACACAATTCAAAACAATACCTTTTAAATTGATTCGTGATTGTCGTGCTAAAGCCACATTAGCGACTGCTTGACTTATTGCACCCAATCTAACTGGAACAACTAACACTGTTGGTAAGCGCCATTCTCCTGCCAAGTCAGCAACCGTTAATTCATCAGTTACTGGCGAACCTAATCCTCCTAAAGCTTCTAAAAAGATAAAATCACGGCGCGAACGCAAAGCTGTAAAACCTTGCCACACTTTTGCTAAATCTACAGTTTTATTTTCCCTTGCTGCAGCAATGGGAGGAGCAAGGGGTGCTTGAAAATATAAAGGTGTGAGTTCTTCGGGAGATTGATTTAAGGAAAATATTTTTTGATACCACTCGCAATCACCTTCTCCCGATTGCATGAGTTTCATAATTCCCATACTGGCGGAAGAGTGATATTTTTGCCAATAGGCTGCCAATGCTGTCGTTAAAACAGTTTTGCCAACTTCTGTATCTGTTCCTGTAATCAATAGTGTGTTTAATAGCTTGTCAGTCATTAGTTATTAGTTATGAGTAGCCAACAACTAATGTCTCACAGTTACTATCATAAATTGCTGACAATTCTATTCTATAAATATTTTGCATAGTTTTCATGCAGATTCTGCATGGATTTCTACAACCTTGACGGAAAAGCTGTTTCATTAGGAACAGAGTTGGGTGGTTCACTCGCAGGCGGGGTATCTTGTGGTTCTACAGGAGGAGCTGTGGACGGCTGTTCTGTAGGTGTAGGTGTAGCTGTGGGAGTGGGTGTGGGTGTGGCTGTGGGGGTGGGAGTAGGTGTGGCTGTGGGAGTGGGAGTAGGTGTGGCTGTCGGGGTGGGGGTGAGAGTGGGTGTAGGAGTGGGGGTGGGGGTGAGAGTGGGTGTAGGAGTGGGGGTGGGTGTGGGAGTAGGAGTGGCTGTAGGTGTGGATCTAGATCTGCGTCTGACTGGATTTTCTAATCCGAGGCTAAAACTATAATTGCTTTGGGGTTGTCCTGGCACAGGACGTACTTGAACCGTATATTTACCAGCAAAAGGCAATGTTCCTTGGTAAAATGAAAAGTCTTTAGCAGCATTGTCAATTGGTTCTTGATTTGCACCTAAGATTGAGAGTAAAACACTACCTTGTTGATTAAGCAATACAGTTAACTGCTGCCCCTTTTCAGCAATAAATACATACTGATCCACTTCATTGACTTTAATTATACTATCAACGTTAGCAGTGTTAGATGTACCAAAATTTAGGGGTTTATTATATACAACAGGTTCATTGTTGGTAGGTGTAGATGTTAAGGTCGTTCCATTGGGAATTACAGGTGAAGGGAAAGTTTGTGGATTTGTTTTTTCTGATGTAGCTTGTGAGCTAGTACGGATGGACCTGACCACAGTCCATGAACCAAATCCTGTTATAATTATCACAGCAAGAGTAATTCCAAAAACTGCCAAGGGATTATCTAACAGTGAAGGGCTACCCTGTGTTGGAATGCCTGGCTTAGATGTATTGGGGGCAGATGGTTGTGCTTGTTCAGGGCGGCGACCAACGGCTACTGTTTGTACTTTGGAAACATTTGAAGTGAAAACATTTGGTTGTTGTGGAGTTTGTAATGCTTGTAGTACATCAGGAGCTTTTAAGTAGCGATCGCCCAGTTTTTGACTTAACATTCGATTCAACACAGAGGCAAAGTGTGGATTGACTGTGACCAAATGTTGCCAATTCCAAGTTAGTTGATGTTCATCAAATAAATCTTGGGGTTCTTTGCCTGTCAACAATACAATTGCTGTAACAGCTAGTGCATACAAGTCACTGCTGGGATATGTTCGACCTGTTTGCATTTGCTCAGTTGGGGCATAACCATGTTTTCCAACAGTGGTTGCTGGCGTTGCGTTATCTGGAGAGTTCAATTTCGTTACCAGTTCTTTTACGACTCCAAAGTCGATTAAAACTGGTAGGCGATCGCTTTCTCGCAGAATAATATTATCCGGTGAAATATCTCGATGAATAATTCCTTGATTATGAATATATTCTAAGACTGGTAACAAAGAGCGTATAAGTTGTAATACTTCTTGTTCTGTAAATGCACTTCCTGTAGCTTGACGCTGATCCAACAAAGTCTGATATGTTTTTCCGCCAACGTAATCTTGCACCAAAAACAAGCGCTGATCTTGTTCAAATCTCTCGCGGAATTGAGGCACCTGGGGGTGTTGTATTTGATATAAAGTTGCTGCCTCTCGCTCAAAAAGCTCTTTTGCTTTTTCCCAAGCATAACCTTCGGTGACTATTGGAATTAATTCCTTAATTGCACAAAGTTCGTCAAAGCGCCTCTGGTCATGTGCCAGATAGGTTCTACCAAATCCACCCTGACCCAAAACTTGAGTGATCCGGTAACGGTTTTGCAATATAGTGTCAGTTGTAATCGGTGCTTGCATCGTTGATCAATTGAGTGTTATAGCAACAGAGGAGGACTTCACTATGATACGGATAGTTTCCAGACAGAGGGAGTCGGTTGAACTTTCTTTAAGGAGGCGATAAGCCGGAGGACTTCGGCGTGAGCGCTCAATCGTTCGCGCAGCGTGCGCTTTGCGCATACGCTTGATGCCACGCGTATCGCCTATCACATGCATCTGCTGTAAGTAGTATGTCCGTTTTAACTTTTATCAGATTTCCCAACTCTTTAAACTTACCTGTGTGCTCTAAAGTTATCAGGTCAAGTATCACGGAAATTGGAAGGCGCAAGCTCCGCAATGATATTGTTTGATAACAAACTAAAAAAAGCCTAACAATTTCCGCGTTTTGCAATCAAAACTAGTATCATTAAGTGTTAACGTTCTCTGAACCGAATATTAATTAAGTATTTATGCTTACCTTTCCTCAGATTCAACAGTCCAAGTGTTGATGCTTGTGCAAAGCAACTGATAAGGTAGTTAAAAGGGAAAGTCTACCAAACACACATCCAATTGAGTTGATTTTTTTCAATTCATGCCAAAAAATCTAAATGATAGATATGGTTTACAAACAGAATATTCAGTTAAGCTATCAATTGTCTCTCTATGCAAGAGCTAGAGAATGTACAAAATGTAGTTTAATAGAGGTTTGTTTAAAGTTTTGATAAAAGCTTTAACAAAACTCATACCAAAAGCTTATGTATATTTTTTATAACTATTTTCGGTTAAAGCTGTCTAATCTCTGGTGATAAGATTGCCATGAATGCACATCGAGGATCTGCTGTGCTCACTTCTGCAACACTAAAAGTGCAGCCAATTGCAACAGGACTAGCTGAAAATACTCGCCTGCGGCTGTTATCTGGCTCTGCCAACGTACCTTTGTCCCAAGAAGTTGCTCGTTACCTGGGCATGGATTTGGGACCAATGATTCGCAAACGATTTGCGGATGGAGAACTATACATTCAAATCCAAGAATCAATCCGGGGTTGTGATGTTTATCTCATCCAACCCGGTTGTAATCCTGTCAATGACAATTTGATGGAATTGCTGATTATAATCGATGCCTGCCGGCGTGCTTCTGCACGGCAAGTCACTGCAGTCATTCCCTATTATGGTTATGCCCGCGCTGACCGAAAAACCGCAGGAAGAGAGTCCATCACGGCCAAATTGGTAGCAAATCTCATTACAGAAGCAGGTGCTAACCGTATTCTTGCTATGGATTTGCACTCAGCTCAGATTCAAGGTTATTTCGACATACCACTAGATCATGTTTATGGTTCTCCAGTTTTGCTGGACTATCTAGCAAGCAAAGAACTGCCTGACCTTGTCGTAGTTTCCCCAGATGTTGGTGGTGTAGCGCGAGCAAGGGCATTTGCTAAAAAGCTCAACGATGCACCACTGGCGATTATAGATAAACGTCGTCAGGCTCACAACGTTGCCGAAGTCTTAAATGTCATTGGTGATGTTAAGGGCAAAACAGCAGTGCTTGTGGATGACATGATAGACACTGCTGGTACTATTGCTGCAGGGGCAAAACTTCTCCGTGAAGAAGGGGCGCGTCAGGTTTATGCTTGTGCCACTCACGCAGTGTTTTCACCAACAGCAATTGAGCGGCTCTCAAGTGGGTTATTTGAGGAAGTGATTGTTACAAATACGATTCCAATCCCAGAAACCGATGCTTCCGGTAAGTCGCTGGGCGAACGCTTTCCACAATTAGTTGTGCTGTCAGTAGCTAACTTACTTGGGGAAACTATCTGGCGGATTCACGAAGATAGTTCTGTAAGTAGTATGTTCCGTTAGCACAAACAAAACAGTTATCTTTAATTACAGTTGTGCATCAACTCAGGAGAATAAAGGATAAAGTTTTTAAAACTTCATCTTTTATTCTTTATTTTTGTCAAAAATAATCATATGGCCAATACATTGGCTTACAAACATCTAGTCAACTTTAGTCTAAACTCCAGTTACTAAGGGTAATGGAATGCCTTTAGCGAACTGCACAACTCCAGCCAATGGAAACGAGAAAAAAGAAATATTACCACTACTACACAAGTAATATAAAACTTTCAAATTAGAAAGAAGACGTAAAAAAGTGAAAGTCTTAGCGGCTGATAAAAGTTACAATTCACTCATATAAACGTGTTGCTTTACGCAAACGAGGAATTAGACCCCAAATACTAAAAAGAGTCTGAAAAACGAGAAAATCGAGGCAGATCAATTAAAATTTAAGTCCCAAGGTTCCAACAAGAACTTTACTCTTTGTTGTGTAAAATAAAATATGTGTTCTAAGTGTTCGATGGAAATGCCACAAAATATCTTTTGATTCCTTTCTTGACATTGCAACTATCCACATATGGATTTAAAGGATTTTATTCGTGGGATAGGTTCATAGATAGGGGGGAACAGAACGCTAGTAGGTATAGGTAGTTCACTCTTGACCAAATGCGTGGGGGCTGCATTACACACACGGAGGACAGGGTTTTGCACGTCCGCAAAATCGGCGACACTTCTTAGCGCAAGTAGAAGAGTTTCTTGCCAAATACCTGGGCAGACGAGTAGAACCAATAGGTAATATACCTGGCAATTGGTGCAGTAATGAAGTAAGAATGTAGCAACTTAGAATTCACATCAACAAACAAAAAGACAATCCAGCAATCAAACTGGAATTAGATCTAGGATTGTCTTAATGACACTGGAAAACAAAATTTTTGGGAAGAGGTTTACAACTATGTCAACTTTGGCACTTACACCTGATAATGTCGAAACCGTTTTAGATGAAATGCGCCCTTATCTCATATCTGATGGCGGTAATGTGGAACTGGTAGAACTTGATGGTCCGGTTGTTAAACTACGGTTACAAGGTGCTTGTGGTTCTTGTCCCAGTTCCACTATGACTTTGAGAATGGGGATTGAACGTCGTCTAAGAGAAATGATTCCGGAAATTGCAGAAGTGGAGCAAGTGATGTAGACAATATATGACGGGGGGATAACAAGAGCGAGGGAAAGAAGGGAGAGAGAATTTTCCCTGACGCTTCGGGTATCTCCTGCACCAGACGCTACGCGTATCTCCTACGGAGACGCTGCGCGAACGCTCGATTCGTGCGCTTGCGCTTACGCAGTCGCCTACGGAGGAGCCAGTACTGCGGGAGGGTTTCCCTGGTGCAGGTATCTGGCGTTGGAAAGCGGTCATTCGCGCTGTCTGACTCCCTCATTCCCGCACTCCCTCTATCTCCCCATCACTCTATCTACTGATCACAAGTATGTCTCATCCTCTCTACGTCGCTTTCATTTGGCATCAACATCAACCGCTGTACAAATCTCCCACCAAAGCGCAGTCAGGTTCTCAGTATTATCATTTACCTTGGGTGCGTTTGCATGGTACAAAGGACTATCTCGATCTGATACTGATTTTAGAGCGCTATCCTCGGTTGCACCAAACAGTCAATTTGGTACCATCGCTAATATTGCAGCTTGAAGATTACATCGCTGGCACTGCCTTTGACCCTTATTTGGAACTTACCCTCAGACCAACTGAGCAGCTTTGTGACCAACACAAACGATTTATCATAGAGCATTTTTTTGACGGTAATCACCACAATCTGATTGACCCCCATCCCCGTTACGCCGAGTTGTATAACACAAGACTTGACGAAGGCGAAGCTTGGTGTTTCACAAATTGGCAGGAGCAAGATTATAGTGATTTGTTAGCTTGGCACAATCTCGCGTGGATAGACCCTATGTTTTGGGATGACCCAGAAATTGCAGCTTGGTTAAAGCAGGGTCGAAATTTTACTTTGGGCGATCGCCAGCGAATTTACTCAAAACAGCGAGAAATTCTTGGCCGCATCATACCACAGCATAAGGCAATGCAGAATACAGGGCAGTTAGAAGTTACAACTTCGCCCTACACTCACCCCATCTTGCCCTTACTAGCCGATACTAACTCTGGTCGTGTCGCGGTGCCTGATATGACATTACCAAAATCTCGGTTTCAGTGGGCAGAAGATATTCCTCGGCATCTGCAAAAAGCTTGGGATTTGTACATTGATAGATTTGGAACCACGCCACGTGGTTTGTGGCCCTCGGAACAATCCGTCAGCCCCGAGATATTGCCGGATATTATTAATCAAGGATTTAAGTGGATTTGCTCAGATGAAACAGTGTTGGGCAGCACGCTCAAACAGTTTTTTCACCGCGATGGTGCGGGAAATGTCCAAAACCCGGAATTACTGTACAAACCATACCGATTGCAAACACCAGCTGGTGATGTGTCTATTGTCTTTCGGGACCACAGATTATCAGATTTGATTGGCTTTACGTACGGTTCCATGCCAGCAAAACAAGCAGCGGCGGATCTTGTGGGGCATCTGCAGGCGATCGCCCGAATGCAACGCGATAGACAAAGCGAACAACCTTGGTTAGTAACGATTGCCTTGGATGGTGAAAACTGCTGGGAATTTTATTCTCAAGATGGCAAACCTTTCTTAGATGCTTTGTATCAAAGCCTCAGCAACGAACAACGTATAAAACTCGTTACCGTCTCAGAATTTCTTGAACAGTTTCCGCCAACAGCCACTATCCCAGGAGAGCAACTGCACAGTGGTTCTTGGGTAGATGGTAGCTTTACCACTTGGATCGGCGATCCTGCTAAAAATCGCGCGTGGGATTACTTAACCCAAGCCAGAGCAACTTTAGCCAATCATCCAGAAGCAACAGAAGAAAACAACCCTGAAGCATGGGAAGCTTTATATGCAGCAGAGGGTTCTGATTGGTTTTGGTGGTTCGGTGCGGGGCATTCCTCTAATCAGGATGCGATGTTTGACCAGTTATTTCGAGAGCACTTGTACGGAATATATAAGGCGTTAAATGAACCGATACCACCTTATCTGCGCCAACCTGTAGAAGTTCATGAGGCGAGCGCTAATTCTCGTCCAAAAAGCTTTATTCATCCAATCATAGATGGCAAAGGCGATGAGCAAGACTGGGACAAAGCCGGACGCATAGAAGTTGGCGGCGCACGCGGAACAATGCACAATAGCAGTCCTATTCAACGGCTTTGGTACGGAGTGGATCATGTGAATTTTTATTTGCGCTTAGACTTCAAAACAGCCATTAAACTAGGGGAGGATGTGCCACCAGAATTGAATTTACTGTGGTATTATCCTGACAAAACGATGCACAACAGTCCTGCTCCCTTAGCACAAGTGCCGGATACATCTCCAATGAATTATCTGTTCCACCACCATTTGGAGATTAATTTGTTAACGCAATCGATTCAGTTTCAAGAAGCTGGCGAGCAGAATCAATGGTATCCGCGTGCTAGTCGTGCTCAAGTCGCTTTAAACAAATGTTTGGAATTGGCAGTTCCTTGGGCAGATTTGCAAATTCCCCCAGATTCTCCCTTACACTTGATTTTGGTGCTTTCGGAGGAAGGACATTTCTGCGATTATCTTCCAGAAAATGCTTTGATTCCAATTGAACTACCTTAAGTAAAAAAAAGGGGTTTAGGGGTTTCTCTACACCCCTTTTTTTCACTTGTGTTCGTGTAGCGTATCTGTAAAACTTTTTCTGCTATAGCTATCGCCAACTCTATTAGGACGTAGGGAACGCTTAACGCTTAAGAGGAAATGCTTACTCAGATCTTGCACCTGGAAAAATTAATGTCAAAACCACAACTACGTGCAAGCGGAATCAATCGCTCAATTTTAAATTGTTGCCCAAAACTTTTTCGAGATGGCGGTTTCCTACGAATTCATAACCTTCAACCTTCTTTCCCAAAATCAAAGACTCAAGCTGCTTCAACTTACCAATTTCTACAGGTAACTCACTCAACTTCTGTCCCGACAAGTCTAACTCTCGCCTACCCTCAGCCATCGCGCAATCTACCAGTACCAATAACTCATCCTGCGTCATAATTCCAAAGAAAAGGGTAAAAGGAAAAAAGATTGATGAAGATTATTTGACTGGAGTTTTTAGTGGATCATGAACTTTGAGTTCAGGACTAAGGATGAAAATAAGTACACTTGAAGTAATACTAATTTAATATGAAGTTGTATCAGTTACCAGCGAGCAGTTATCAGTTGTTACTGTTCACTGTTAAGCGTTTCCTAGCTCGACGAGTCAATTCACAAAATCAAACCGGATTCCTTAGCTGCGATGCTTTGCAGCTTGTGATATTGAGTAATTAATAAACTTTTCTATGTAGATATGCGTATAACTATGTTTTTAAAAAAAAGATGAGTTTTGTTTACACAAATCACCGTAGTACTGATACTAATACGTAAAATTATCATAATAAAAAATATTAGGATTTTATTGACATTTTGTATAATAAGAGTAAGGATAAATCATCATGAAATTTTTAAGGAATAACTGAAGCGTAATTTATCACGCAGTCGTGCCTACCAATGATGATCTGCTGCCTTAATCCTGATTGTTCAAATCCCGTGAATGCCAGTGGAAAAAAGTTTTGCAGAACGTGCAGCACTCCACTGATAGCATTGCTACGAAATCGCTTCCATATTATTAAAGTTCTTTCTGACGAGGGCGGATTTGGTAGAACTTATTTAGCAGAAGATGTAGATAAATTAAATGAACGATGTGTTGTCAAGCAGTTAGCACCAAGAATCCAGGGAACTTGGGCACTAAAAAAAGCAATAGAATTGTTTGAAAAAGAAGCTCAGCGGCTACAAGAACTTGGAACACATTCTCAAATTCCAACGCTTTTAGCTTACTTTGAACAAGATAAATATCTGTATTTGGTACAACAGTTTATTGATGGTCAAAATTTGTTAACGGAACTCCAACACAAAAAAAAGTATAACTGTAGTGAAATAAAAAAAATATTGCTAGATTTACTACCGGTTCTCAAGTTTATCCATGAGCAAGGAGTGATTCATCGAGATATAAAACCACAAAATATTATCCGCCGTCAAGCATCTTTATCCTCAACAACAGCGGTTTCAGGAATAGGCAAAAATCTAGTCCTGATTGATTTTGGTTCTGCAAAGCAGTTAACAGCACAAGCACAGATGAAAATCGGGACTTCGATTGGTTCACAAGGCTATTCCCCGATTGAACAAATCAGGGACGGTGCTGCTTATCCAGCTAGTGATTTGTTCGCTCTTGGGGCTACTTGCTTTCATTTACTAACTGGAGTTTCCCCCTTTAAGTTATGGACAGAACTTGGATATAGCTGGGTAAAAGATTGGCAACAGTACCTGAGATATCCAATCACTGAAGAATTAACAGAAGTTCTCCACAAGCTATTGCAAAAAGACATAGAGCATCGCTATCAATCAGCTCATCAAGTTCTTGGTGATTTGCTCATCAAGCACCAAAGACAATCACTATCAACACCCGTAACTCAAATAAAGCGCATTAGGAAATTCTCAATTACTCAACTGCAATCTATATCAAAACCATATCTATCATTGAGAAATTTGCTGTTGGGTGGCAGTGCGATTATAGTATTTGCTTCTGGAGAATTTTGGTATCGACAATTCCATCGTTTGGAAATGACAAGATCCGTTAGTTGGAATCAGCAAAACACTAGCGCAACAAATCGAGAAATGATTTTTTCTCATAGTACACAGTCGGCTGCTTCAGAAAATTTTTTATTAGTTTCAACGGTCAAAGGATATACCAACTCAATTTTGTCCGTCGCTATTAGCCCAGATAACAAGGCAATTGCTAGTAATAGCGATGATACAATTAAACTGTTGAGTTTGGTCACCGGACAAGAAATTTCCACTTTTAGCGGTCATACCAACAGAGTTAATTTCATAAGCTTCAGTCCAGACGGATACTTTAGCGCGAGTGCTAGTGAAGATAAAACCATAAAAATTTGGAATCTGGCAACTGGACAACAAATCCGCACTATGTACGGGCATACTCACTCAGTCAATACCCTTGCTTTTAGTCATGATAGTAAGATACTTGCCGATGGCAGTGATGACAAAACCATTAAACTTTGGAATTTGGCAACAGCAGATGAAATACGTACACTAAAAGGACATTCTAGTTCAGTTCGGTCTGTAGCCTTTAGTCCCGACGATAATACCCTCGCCAGTGGTAGTTTTGACAAAACCATCAAACTGTGGGACTTGGCAACAGGACAGCAAATACGCACACTTGAAGGTCATTCTGGCAAAGTGACCTCTGTTGCATTTAGTCCTGATGGTAGAATAATTGCTAGTGGCAGTTTTGATCAGACGATCAAACTGTGGAATTTGGCAACAGGACAGCAAATCCGCACACTTGAAGGTCATTCTGGCAAAGTGACCTCTATTGCATTTAGTCCTGATGGTAGAATACTCGCCAGTGGCAGTTTTGATCAGACGATTAAACTGTGGAATTTGGCAACAGGACAGCAAATCCGCACACTTGAAGGTCATTCCGACGGGATTCAATCTCTGGCGTTTAGTTCAGATGGAAAAACTCTTGTCAGTGGAGGTAACGATAAAACTATTAGGATTTGGCAAACCTCTCTTTAAGTTTTTTGATTTTAAGGCTTTTCTGGTGTCAACACTACAGGAAATAAGTTAAAGCGTGATCGTAAATCTGGAATATAATCGCTTCAATCATTAAGTAAACATATTCCCACACCAAAATTATGCTCTCTACTTCACAAAGGTAGCAATATGAGAGCAGCACAACTTTAGATCTTGCAAGGGTTCTGTGAACATGACTGATTCAAAAGTTAAAGTGTTGACGAGTGTGGCGATCGCACTTTTAGGATTTGGGTGTATTTGGTATTTTGAATCTTCCCACACTGCTATTAGTGCATCCTCTCACTATGGTGAACCTCAAACAACACCCTTGGAAAAATTTTCTGAAGCCTTTACCCTTCCCGGACACTCAGATTCAGTTTTAGCTGTTGCTGTTAGCCCTGATGGACACACACTTGTCAGTGTCAGTGGAGACAAAACTATCAAACTGTGGAATCTGCATACAGGTAAGGAAATCCGGACTCTAGTAGGGCATTCTGATTGGGTGAATTCAGTTGCATTTAGTCCTGATGGAAAGACTCTTGTAAGTGGAAGTGCTGATAGAACTATCAAGGTGTGGAATCTGGATACGGGAAAACAAATCAGGACTCTGACAGGACATTTAGCTTCAGTTCAAACTGTTGCTATTAGCCCTGATGGTTCAACTCTTGCTAGTGGCAGTTGGGATCAAAGTATTAAATTGTGGAAATTGGCTACCGGTAAAATCATTCGTACCCTCAAAGGTGGTTGTGACGTAATTAACACCGTTGCATTTAGCCCAAATGGAAAGACTCTTGCTAGTGGTAACTATTTTGACAGCAGCATTAACTTATGGGATGTAGCTACAGGAAAGCCAACTAAGACCCTCAGAGGTCACTCTCAAGCTGTTTCCTCCCTCACCTTCAGCCCAGATGGAAAAACCCTTATAAGTGGTAGTTGGGACAAGACGCTCAAATTGTGGGAAATTGCTACACAAAAAGAAATCACCACCCTTGTAGGACATGCTAATAGGGTTTTGTCTGTCGCTGTCAGTCCAGATGGGAAAATTATTGCCAGCAGTAGTTGGGACAAAACTATTAAACTTTGGAATGTAGCAATGGGAAAGCAAATAGCCAGCCTAACGGGGCATACCAATAGAATTTGGTCTGTGGCGTTTAGTCCAGATGGTAAGACTCTTGTTAGTGGTAGTTTTGATAAGACGATTAAAGTTTGGCACTTTGCGTCAAGATGATGAATAACCGGAGTTTACACTTCAGGGAATTTGCATTACGTACCCGGTAAGTATTATAGAAGGGTTCCAATTACTCTACATAAAACTATCCGCTCTAGTTTTAGATCAGTTGACCTAGAACTAGAGCGGTGTAGCGGGTCTTCAAGTTGCAACCAGACTGCCGGAAGGGACTCCAAGCTAGCCTAGCCAATTAGTTAATCTAAATCTTAATTAAAGACTAGAGCTAACTGCTAGAGAACAGCCCCGGCACACAGCCGGCTAACTGCAACTTGATGACCCATAATTGTACTACTTTCTATCATGGGCATCACCTCCTTGTTGCCTAAGCGGTCTTAGTATCAAAAAGGCGGAGTTTTTAGCTCCGGGTTATTCACCTTTATTCAATATAACACAACTTTCTCCCACAATGAGAATATCGAGAATATCCTTGATTCTTTATCTAAACTTCAATGATAAAATCCGACAACTCTTCCAACCAGATTGCTGAAACAGCCCTCTCAGTCGCTGGTTTAACTGACTATATCCGCTTTTTACTAGAACAAGACGAACAATTGCAACGAGTTTGGGTGACTGGAGAAGTTTCCAGCGCCAGCCAGCATCGCAGTGGGTTATTTTTTACGCTACAAGATCCTGATGGTGGTGCTGCAATTAAGTGTGTGGTGTGGAATAGTCAATTGACAAAACTGGCACAAATGCCTGTTCGAGGTGAGCAGTTAATTATCTTAGGTAGTATAAGGCTTTATCCTCAAAGGGGAGAGTATCAGCTTTCTGTTTGGCAAGCTTTGCCCGCTGGGGTTGGTTTGCAAGCGCTACGTTATCAGCAACTGCGAAAACGGTTGCAGGCTGAGGGGTTATTTGATTCGCAAACAAAGCGATCGCTTCCTCATAATCCCCAAACAATCGCCGTTGTCACCTCACCCACGGCTGCTGCTTGGGGCGATATTCAAAAAACTCTCAAACAAAGGTATCCTGGTTTATACGTTCTTTTTTCTCCTGCTACAGTCCAAGGTGAGCAAGCCCCAGAATCTATAGTGAATGCTATTCGACGAGTGGAGATGGATGGACGTGCTGAGGTGCTACTTTTAGCAAGGGGTGGTGGTGCAGTTGAGGAATTGGCTTGCTTTAATGATGAACGAGTCGTGCGAGCAGTTGCTTGTTGTTCCATTCCGGTAATTACTGGGATTGGTCATCAAAGGGATGAGTCTTTGGTAGATTTGGTGGCAGATGCTGCAGTGCATACACCGACAGCTGCAGCGGAGTTGGTTGTTCCAGCACTGGCAGAATTATATAATCAGCATCAGCAACGAGTTGTTGCTTTACACCGAAGCGTATCTTTTTGTTTAGAAACAGCACAAAACAAACTGCAAGAAAAGCGAAACCGTCTGCGGCGCTTACGGTTAGATCGACAAGTACAGCAGGAAATACAGGAACTCAGTTGGAAGCGTCAGCAATTGGTGCGTGCGACAACAATGCAATTACACCAAGCAACGCAGCATATAGAAATGTTGCGCCAAAAGTTAACGACTCTTGATCCTAAAGCTGTTTTACAACGCGGTTATGCGGTGGTGCGTCAGCAAAATGGTGCGATCGCTCGTTCTGCTGCTGAGTTGGCTGTGGGAGAAGAGTTGTTAATTCAGTTGGGTCAAGGTGATATTAAAGTTAAAGTTACGGAAAAACCAGTGAACAATTAACAGTTAAATTTTGAGCCTAGTAGCGTATTGATTCAACCAGCAAAATACGTCGTCGTAGTTCACTCTGGAAGTTCTGTCGGTTTGGAAATGTAAGCAAAAAAGGAGGGCGTACACAGATGGGGAAAGGGAGGTTAGAAGCATTTAGCGATGGCGTGATTGCCATCCTCATCACCATTATGGTGTTGGAAATGAAAGTGCCGCATGGGTATGATTTAAAGGCGTTGCGTCCGCTGATCGCGGTATTTATGAGCTATGTGCTTAGTTTTATTTATCTCGGCATCTATTGGAACAACCATCATCACCTGTTACAGGCAGTCAGACATGTAAATGGTCGTATCCTTTGGGCTAATCTGCATCTGCTGTTTTGGTTGTCGCTAATCCCCTTTGTCACTGGCTGGATGGGCGAGAACCATTTCGCTACCATACCAGTTGCCTTTTATGGTATGGTGCTGTTGTTTTCTGCGTTAGCTTTCCAAATATTGAGTAGTGCTTTGATTACTCATCATGGCAGAAATTCCCCTTTGGCGACTGCACTCGGTCGAGACTTCAAGGGCAAAATATCACTGGTGTTTTATGTGCTGGCAATTCCACTTGCTTTTGTCAACTCATGGTTTGCCTGTTTGTTATACATAATAGTCGCAGTCATGTGGCTCATTCCCGACCGTCGTATTGAGAAGACTCTAATTCCCTGAACAGTGCGATCGCCCCAAAGGGGCGGGCACTCTGTGCGATGATCTGCCGCTATGCTGCAGCAAAGCTATCCCCATCGCCATAATATAAAAGGATACGGAGACTTTTTATGAATCAAGGTTGGAATTACGAAGCTAAGGTTGCAGAAATACAAAGAATTATTGCTCGCATTGAGGCGGGTGATTTGGAATTAGAAGAAGTGTTTGAGCAATTTGCAGCTGCTGTTGAGTCTTTGCGTCAATGTGAAGGTTTTTTGCAGGATCGACAGCAAAAAGTAGATTTGTTAATTGAAACTTTGAAGGAGCAATAGTTCTTTGCTGCCTATTAAAATCTGAAGACAGATGAGATTGGTACCAAATCAGCATAAACTTTTTTTTGGTGGTAAAGCTAATAAAAGAGGTTGCTGTGGCTAAATTCCTATTCGTAACTGATTTAGACAATACTTTTGTAGGTGACGACAAGGCGCTGCTTGATCTCAAGGATCGCTTAGAACAGTCACGCCAAGAGTACGGTAGTAAGATTGTTTATGCCACAGGGCGATCGCCTCTTCTTTACCAACAGATCAAAGATGAAAAAAATCTTTTAGAACCCGATGCCCTGATTCTATCTGTAGGAACAGAAATTTATCTTGACGGCAGTGATACTCCTGATTCAGAATGGTCAGAAAAACTTTCATCTGGTTGGAATCGCGAACTTCTAGTATCAACAACGACTGGTTTTCCTGAGTTAGTTCCGCAACCTGACTCAGAACAGCGTCCCTTCAAAGTGAGTTTTCTCCTTCAAGAAGATGTTGCACAAAGGGTTTTACCCCAACTGGAGTCAGAGTTGCAAAAATCTGGTTTAGACGTAAAGTTAATTTATAGTAGCGGTATAGACCTTGACATTGTACCTTCTGGAAGCGATAAAGGACAGGCAGTACAGTTTCTCCGCCAAAAGTGGAAATTTGTAGCAGAGGTAACGGTTGTTTGTGGCGATTCTGGTAATGATATTGCTTTATTCTCTGTTGGCAGTGAAAGAGGAATTATTGTCGGAAATGCTCGCCCAGAGCTACTTCAATGGTATAACCAAAATCCTGCCGACTATCGTTACCTGGCAACAAATTTTTGTGCAGGTGGAATACTCGAAGGTTTAAAACACTTTGGTTTCTTAGAATGATTAGCTATCTCAAAGGCATTGTTGCTGCTATCCAAGACAATAGCGTTCACCGCCATACTCTGACTTTGGAAGTCAATGGTATTGGGTATGATTTGCAAATCCCTGCACGACTGGCACAGCAGTTGCCAAATACTGGAGGTGAAGTGCAGATTTTTACCCATTATCAAATTCGAGAAGAGGTACCATTGCTTTATGGCTTTGGTTCACCAGGAGAACGAGATGTGTTTCGCCACTTGTTAGGTGTTAGTGGTGTTGGTGCAGCTATAGCGATCGCCTTGTTGGACACTTTGGAATTAGCAGAATTAGTGCAGACGATTATCACAGGTAATATTCAATTGCTTGTTCAAGCCCCTGGTGTTGGCAAAAAAACCGCAGAACGCATTTGTTTGGAACTCAAAAGCAAGTTAGTAGAGTGGCGTAAGACAGCAGGCTTCTTCGTCGCCACAGGCGGTCCAGCACCAGGTATTATCGAAGAAGTACAAATGACTCTCCTAGCATTGGGTTACACTGCCAATGAGGTGAGTCATGCCTTGCATGTCGTCAGTGAAGATATTGGACTTCCTAAAGATGCTTTTGTGGAAGAGTGGATAAAACAGGCGATCACTCATCTAAGCACTGAATATAGTCAGTAGTAACGCATTCCCCCACTACTTGAAGAACAACTTTACCTGCCGTGCCACCTTGCTCTAAGCGCTGATGCCCTTGTGCTACTTGATTCAAAGGCATAACAGAATCAATCACAGGACGTAACTGATTGCGTTCAATAAGATCTTTGAGAGCATCTAATTTCGCACGATACTGCGATGAAAAAACAAAATGCACAGTGAGGTTCTTACCCCACGCTTCAAGTAATGACTGAGAGGTTGCAATATCTACAATAGAGACGAGCCGACCATACGGGCGGATAACATTTAGACTCCGTTGAATCGTATCTCCACCAACTGTATCTAGCACCAAATCGACTCCTTTGCCGTTAGTGAAGCGTTGAATGACCTCAACATAATCTTCACGAATGTAATCAATCACATAATCAGCACCAAGTTTTTTGACCAAATCGTAATTCTTGGCACTACAGGTTGTGAAAACATAAGCGCCCATTGCTTTTGCTAGCTGAATGGCAAATGAACCTACGCCACCCGCTCCAGCATGAATCAAAACCGACTCGCCCACTTGCAATTGACCTCTGGTAACTAAGCAGTCCCAAGCTGTTCCCCCAGCCAACGGAAAACAAGCAGCTTCGGCATGCGATAGGTTTGTGGGTTTGTGAGCGACAATCTGTTCGTCTGCAACGTGATATTCTGCATAACTCCCAAAGTCGCCGAAAACCTGCGGGGAGTAGTACACTGCGTCTCCAACTTTGAATTGTTTGACGGATTCTCCTACAGCTTCAACCACACCAGAGATATCTACACCGAGGATGGCAGGTAGTTTTACCAAATTCTTGTAATCACCGCGACGAGTTTGATAATCAAGCGGATTGACCGACGTTGCATGAATTTGAACTAACACTTGATGCGACTTTGGCTCTTGTTTGGAGATTTCTCGAAGTTCAAACCCATCAACATCACCAAATCTCTTCAGCACAACAGCTTTCATCGACTGCATGATTGCTCTCCTTATCCTTTAGAATTAACTTGAAGTATTTTCGCTTTGCTATCGAGCATAGCGATGTATTTTAGTGATCCACAAGTAAGCACCATTTAGTAGGGTAGGAACCGTTTGGTAACAAATGACGAAACAGCAAGCTCATAGCCTAGAAAAAAATTGTGCTCCTCCTGACAAAGTTGGCGTTAAATCTCAGCCGACAGTTGCCTATATTGTCGAACACACCCTTGGCTGTAAGTGGATGCTGGAGGTTCTTCGCTTGATTCGCACAGGCGTTAATCGTCCAGGAACAATGACACGTTCGGTAGACGGATTGACGACGAAAGTACTTAATGAGCGGTTATCTGATTTGCTCAATTTTGGAATTGTCGAAAAGATTGCTTATCCAGAAATTCCACCTCGTGTTGAATACATGCTCACCAAGTTTGGTCAGCGCTTCGTCAAAATCTTAGACATACTCGATGAGCTAGAACAGTTCCGCATTCAGCAACTGAATGAATATCAGTAGACCGAAAAGTTTTCGAGAAGCCTTGCCAGGCTTTGGTTTCAACTGGAAAATACAATTAGCCGAAATCAGCTTCTGATCCGCGTTTTAAATACCTCTGTTCTGGATGGACGCGCATGGCGATCGCTACCACTTGCGATCACCACCTTCAAAAACATCGGCTCAAACTCTTATTATTTCGTCAACTTTCACTCATTTTTCGGTCTACTGAATATATCTAGCCTGTAACTGGCGATCGCTTTTTACCTAAAAACTGCGAAAAGGTAGATGCCATAAGTCATAATCAGACTTATACGTCCTCGTCATAAAAGAGAAAAACAACTTTCCCACTTCTCCTGCATGTCCACAGATCCGTACGCTTGGATAGAAGAATCCCTCGCTACAATTCACCGTGCTGACTGGTATCGCTCAGTACAAACAATTCACGGTCTTCCAGGAGCAACGGTGCTTTTGGAAGGACGAGAGGTGATCAATTTTGCCAGTAACGACTATCTGGGATTGGCAGGAGATCAGCACCTAATTGCAGCAGCAACGATCGCTACCGAAGAATTTGGTGCAGGTGCTACAGGTTCTAGATTACTCAGCGGACATAGAGAATTACACAGAGATTTAGAAAGGGCGATCGCATCACTTAAACAAACACAAGACGCTCTGGTTTTTAGTTCTGGTTATCTAGCGAATTTAGGGGCAATCAGTGCTATTGTAGGCAAGCGCGATTTGATTTTATCTGACCAGTATAATCATTGTAGTTTGAAAAATGGGGCAATCCTCAGTGGTGCGACGATCATTGAATATCCTCATTGTGATGTTGAGGCATTAAGAACCAAGCTAAGTCAACAAAGGCAAAATTATCGACGTTGCTTAATCATCACTGATAGCGTCTTCAGCATGGACGGTGATTTGTGTCCTTTGCCAGCACTGTTGGAGATAGCGGACGAATTTAGCTGTATGCTGCTGATTGATGAAGCGCACGCCACTGGCGTACTCGGAAACACTGGTGCTGGATGTGTAGAACATTTTGGATGTAGAGGAAGCCAGTTGATTCAAATTGGCACTTTGAGTAAAGCTTTAGGTAGTCTAGGGGGGTATTTAGCTGGAAGTAAAAACTTAATAGACTTTTTGCGCAATCGCGCACCAACTTGGATTTACACTACTGCACTTTCTCCAGCTGATGTGGCTGCAGCACTGACTGCCATAAAAATAGTACAGCAAGAACCACAACGCCGCATTCAATTATGGCAGAATGTCGTCCAACTCAAACAGATGATACAACAGCAACTACCCGAGCTAAAATTGTTACCGTCTTCATCACCCATTCTCTGTTTTGAATTATCAAGTGCAGCAGATGCGCTCAAAGCTGCACAACACCTCAAATCATCTGGTATTTTTGCTCCTGCTATTCGTCCCCCTACTGTTCCTACAAGTCGGATACGAATTTCTATTATGGCAACTCATCACTTGACTCATATTGAGAAATTGGTAGAAGCTTTGAGCAGTATGTAAGCTTAATATAATTAATCTTTTCTTGCTTGATATAACAATAATAATACTACCATTGCTCCAATAGTCAGAGCTTTTTTCCTGACTTAATATTTTGGTAAATCCCAAACTTTTTTCATAGCTACGATGAGTTTATCCCATAAAATTCTACATTTTAAAAAATCAAGTTCTATAAGATAAAACCGAACAATCATAAGGTTTATGGAGAATTGGAGTGATACCTGTGGAGTGTTAAAACAAGGGTATGAGTCAATTAACGAAAGCAGATAGCCAGTGAAGAACGCTCTTCATTCTTCGTTAGTTGATAACTTCTGTATTCACCCAGTAGTGCTGAGCGTATAGTTCTACTGAATAAATTAAAATGATTGTCATCCTTTTGTGAGTATGCAAAGTGCACAGTAAAATTGTGATTAGGGTCACAGCATGATATTTGATATCCTTGATATAAATAATTTAACTAACAGTTATTCTCAGCAAATTTAAAAGAATCATAACAACTTTCAACACTAATTTATACATTTTTATGTAAAAAATTATAATAACTAAGTTAATAAGCTGTTACGCCTACAACTTGGAAATTTATTACTCCCATCAAGAGTGTAAGATTACCAATATAATTTCTTCTCCCTTACTCTGGTGCACGCCTTACGGCAATCTACCCTACGGGAATGCCTAGCGGTGAACGGGGATCGAAAAGGGTAATTCGGGGAGTCAACATTTAAAAGCACAGATGCTCAACTTCCGCTTTTAAGTTAGCCAGTGTTTGACTAGGGTTTTCCGGCAAAGACGTGCAGCTTAGTCCACTGATGTTAATTAAACAAAGAGTACTTGTTCGTATCTTTTCCACAAGAGGCTGCTTTAAAAACCTTTGGGGTCAACCGCTGCCTAAGCCATAGGTTAGTGGTAATGGTTAAAAGAACTCAAGACTGTTGACTTAAAGCAGAATAGTGCAAAATGTACACGCATCTGCTTAGTATACTTTTCAAAAAGTTTATCAAAGCAAACCAAATAAAACAATAGTAACTATACTTAAAACTGCCATGAATCAACTATAGACTCTTTAAATTACAGAACTAATTTCTGTTTTCTGCCAATCTTCAAGCTGTAGAGCACTTTAACATAACTCATATACGGATATTCTGTAGACATTTAGAACAAGGAAGGCATTGTCCAGAGAGCCCAAAGTCTGTAAAATCTAATGTCCGGAAAGTTTATATAAACTTCAAACTTACTTCATAAATCATCTTTGATAATATGGCTTTTTCACTCAATACTAATAGTGAAAACACTTAAGTATCATTCCAAATTGTGAAATTTCATTTATGAAAATAATTCCAAAAAGTCTTTTTTTCAAAAAAAAAGGTAAATAAGGGGAAAATTGGCTATCGTCTCATATTTCTACAAAAAAATATTTATCAATTTAATTATTTTGATTCATAATTTTTTTCATAGATTCTTTTTAAAGATTTATAGGGACTTTATCTAAATCTGGAAACAATGTCTGAATAATTGTATATAGGTGCAGCTCAAGAAATAAACATATCCTCTGACCAAAAGTTTTCTTACAATAACTTATATGTAAAGAACATGAATATAATTTCTCGTTTACTTACTACATTTAGTCTTTCTATATCTGCGCTTGCTGTTGTACCTTGCTTTGCAATAGCGCAACAGACTCCAACAGTTCCGGAACAACAAATGACGCAGAGAATTTGCTCTTCCGATGCCGTTGAAGATTTGTTACCTCCGGCAGTCAGTCAAGAAAGTCCTTCTCCACTTTCTTACTTGGGGCAGCAAGGTTTTACACAAAATTCAGATGGTTCTTGGACTTGTTATGTTAGTGATTCTAGGAAGCAAGGACGTTACTATACCCTTTTTAAAGTTCAACAAGTCAATGGAAACCTTGTAGCCAGTTCTTTTCTAGATGGGGGTATTCTCCCGGAAGGCCAAAACAACCGCAGCTTAGACTTCTTCATGATGCTTATAGAAAAGCATACAAAGGCAAGTCAAGGGAACCGTGAAAGTATACGCAGATATCTAGATACCTTCTTTTCTTTTGTGAAACAAGGAAAAGTACAACTCTCTAATCGTGGTTACCTCTTTGATCAACCAAGCGGTGGAGTTGTTATGTACCACTCTGTTACAGGCGGAAAACTCAAGGGAGCAGCAATCACCATTAATATCCGCTCACCTGAGAATTTATCTTCCTCTCCTGTCTCATAAGCTGCATAAAAAATTAGTTGTTGGAGGTAAATCCCTTGAAGTCAAAAGTTAAAACAGTCGCCGTCACTTTATCATCCATAGCAACTGTAGTTAATACATCTCAATCTGCTTCTGCTCAGTTGAAAGTTGGAAACTATGGTGTTCAACCAGGACTTGAGCAAAACTATCTCCAATACCAGATATCGGGCAGAGATTTGACCCAAATGCGAGGTATTCCTGGATGTAGTGTAGGATTTGGTGCCGCTTGTAATAAAGCAGGAGCAGTGTTTCAGAAGTTAGTTGAGTCAAATGGTGGACCAACCCATGAACAGTTGCTGATGCAAGCAGCTGGCGGGGAACAAAACTACCAGAATTTTGCGAAATTTTACGCAAATGACCCTAATCTGACTCAGATACCTTACGCCTCATTCTGGCAGAACGACAATCCCAGTATCGTGGACGGGTATCGCTATCTTCTTGGGCAAACAGTCAATCAAAGTTCCCAAGAAGGTTTGGGAGAAGTTACCAAAAACTTTTACTGGGCACCTGAAGGAAGTGGAAACTCACTTGACCCCCGTAATGGCTTACTGGATTTTAAATACTCTTATGGACGTCGGTTGCTTGAGGAGGTGGCAAAAATTCCCGATGCACAGCAGCAGATTCAAGCTTTGGGTTTAGCGCCAGAACTCACCAAATTTTACTCGGAAAAACTTTCCAGTTCGATGCGTGTGTTGAAATCTGGAAATGAGGAGTCTCTTAAACAGACAATTCTCAAAGACCTCTCAATGCCGTATTCACCAGATGGGGCAGAACTTGGACGTCCAAATCTTGGCATTCCTCCAATTAGTTCGTTGAGTGAAGATACTCTGGCTGGAGATGTCGTTTCCTGGGACACTCCAGTAGCGCTAGATCCAGATGCCATGAACCTTGAGGTTCCTCCCAGCCTTGCAGAAGTTGCTTTATTCCCCCAAGAAGGAGCAAGTTCTTTTCCAACTGAATGGCTTGCGCTGCTTCCTCTGTTAGCCTTACTTCTTCTTGCCTTTGGTGGTGGTGGAGATAGTTCTTCTGGTCAGAATAACGGATCAAATCTCGTCTCAAGTGCACCTCCAGTTGGTTCTTCTGGAGGTGGTTCTCTTCCTTCTGGCGGTGGTGGTGGTTCTGGTGGTAACAACCAAATCATTGAAGTACCGCCCAATCATGGTGTAACTCCCCCGGGACTGGAAGTGAAGAAGGTACCAGAACCAACAACAATAACGCCGCTTGTGTTGTTGATCATTGTGCTTTACGTACTTAATCACAAGCAGTGGCGCATACAAACTAGAACACCGATTCAGTAATCGGAACGATGACGAAAAAACTAGGTTTAGTTCGGTTACAACAATAAATGTTTGGTTGTAAAAGACATTAAAACAGGGTTAATTAGTCTTGTTTTTTACCTAATGAATCGGTGTTCTAGAGGTTAAATTCTTTGTTTGTGTATTCAGATGAGTCGGGGTGTAGAAAACGCTCGCATTCTTGTATTTGCTTAAAGAATGCGAGCGTTCGTTTTGAAATTTTTGCTAGGTAGATACTGACGTCAGGTTATGAACAACAAAAGTTCTTACTGAGGTTTGTTATTTGTATTTGATCAAGGTTTTGCTGGAGCAACTTTTGCATTCACCTTCACACTTTTGACACCTTTAATTTCTTGTGCCAAAGTGGGAATTTTATTGAGTTGTTCTTGTGTAGGAACTGTTCCAGCCACTGTTACAGCACCCTCTTTAGCATCAACTGTTAACTGACTGGCTGGTAAATTCGCCTCTAACTTGCCGCGAACTTCGCTTTTTAAATCATTATCACTTCTTTTGGCATCACCACCAGTCGCGTTATTACGTTGTTCGCGTGCTCTAATATCAGACTCTATTTGGTCTTTACGAACTTGACCCGTAGCGTCTTCTTGAGTTTTCTGAGCAGTGTCTTGCGTTGGAGCATTAACATTTTCATTTGTCCCTGAGGGAGCATCTGCACTTGTTTTTGAAGGGGTTTCGCAACCAAACGCACCAACAGCTATGACACCGCTAATGATCAATGGAATAAACTTGTTCATTTTCTGTCTCCTACTGAAATTTTCAAAAAATTTATGAACACAAGTAGCTATTAACAGCAAACAGTTACCCTTTGATCTAAAACACGGAGACAAGAAAAAATCACTGACTTATGCAAAAAACATTTGTATTGGTTAAGTGTCTCCTGAATGGATACATTTAAACAAATATTTCTTGAAATCTCCAGACTTGAATTAAGGGAATTTACTGATAACTGAGTGCTGTTAATTTGTGTGTGAGGTTCAGGAGCGAATCTTTGCAAGCGCACACCAAAGCAGTTTTTTGATGATAACTTATGAATTACTAAACAGTTGTATCCCGATTGTCAACAATTGTTACCGAAGGCTGATTATTCACAGCGCCTGTTACTGGAGGCTGATTATTCACAACGCCGCCAGAGTAATCTGTGTAAGTATCTACAACACCAGGTGGATTATAAATACCAAACTCTTGAATACCTTGGTTTGTCAAAACAGTTTCGGCACCACGAATTTCCTCATCTGTCCCGTCTACTATCACCAAATAATCACCACGGGATACTCGTTCATTGTATACTCTGGCTCGTTCTTCAGGAATTCCCAAACCAACGAGTGCACCCAATAGCCCACCAGCCGCTGCACCAATTCCCGCACCTGCTGCTGTTGTCGCCAGAGCTGTGGCGATTTCACCTGCGAGTAATATAGGACCAACACCAGGAATTGCCAAGGTTCCCAAGCCTACAAGTAAACCGGTAATGCCTCCGACTGTTGCACCTGTTACTGCGCCAGCAGCAGCTCCTTCATCAGCTTTGTTACCAACATGTTCTTGCGTTTCGACACCAGCAATATCACCGGTACGATCAGCATCTTTGGCAATGATAGAAACCTTATTCATTGGAAAACCAGCGTCTCTGAGTTCGGTAAGTGCATACTCAGCTTCACGACGGCTAGAAAAAACGCCGACTGCACGCTTATTATCTTTACCTAAAGCCATTTCACTCCTCCATTAAATAGCTAAAAAAAGCACACAAATATATAGCTTTTGCTTTGCTTCGTGCTTATATTACAGTTTTGCCTTGCTTTGTTCCAACTTGCATCATCCGCAAGTTAAGCTAGCTATCTATCAATGGATTGGTTATTTCCCAAATAGAAATTTGGAAAAATCATAACCTGATTTCACATCTTTGGTTTTTACAAGGGGAAATTGCGCTTGTATTGTTCGGTTATACTACTTTCATTAACAAACAAATACTTATAACCTCATAAATAATAGTAGTAGATGCCTGCCTAAGACACTGTCGGTCGGTCTTTATTCAGGGGGTAAAAACTTGTGTACAAATGGATCTTGCCAAGTCTAAGCGAAGTCTTAGCAAATAGTCAATCAACAGTGCCTGTGTGTTCATCAGCCAAAGCACAACAGCAGTGGCGCGTCAGCGTAGCAGCCATAGAACAACTCTTATTAAAAATTTTAGCAACCGCTTCACCTCAAGAAGCTGCACAAGGATTAGTTTTAGCCGCTCCAGCACCTGTTTTCAGCGATTCAAGACTGGCTGGAAACTTGCAAACTGTCAGTTTTACGGCAAAGCCATTTAACCCCTTGGCACTCATGCCATTTCAAATGCCTCCTGATGTGGTTGTAGCAGATGCATTTGCTCCTGGTGAGTCGGTTTTACCTGTATTATCAACAGATCCATTGGCAAGGGAGCAGTTTTGTTTGGTTTTCACCGAGCAATTCAGATTAGTGTTGGTTTTAGCACAAGACATCGATGGTAATAAGACTTTTTCATTTTCTTTTGAGCCAGAGGTGGTTGAGTTAGCATGGCGATCGCTGGGAGCAAGAGTTGTAGTCAGCAATCCGGATCTGTTTGCCGATTTACAACAGTTAGTACATAAATATTCGACCGTCGCTCCGGATTACCGCCTAGTGATGGAGTTTAGTCGTTTATTGTTAACACAATTTCCAGAACAAGAAGAAAACACAGAAATAGCAAAAAGCGCTGATGTCGGGACGTCGGTACGTTCAGAGTTTGCACAAAGCCTCCCAGCCTCGCCACATTTGTCTTTGGGTGCGTCATCACAAGCGCATACTCGTCCTGATGTAGAACTACTGCAGGCTTTTGCTCACGAAGTTCGCACTCCTTTGACAACGATTCGCACTATCACTCGTTTACTTCTCAAACAGCGTGAGTTACCTGCAAATGTGATCAAACGTTTGCAGCTTATTGATCATGAATGCACCGAGCAAATTGATCGTATGGAGTTGCTCTTTAGAGCTGCAGAACTACAAACATCTGCTACTGTAAAATCTACAAATACTCAACTCACTGCAATGTCTCTGGAGCAAGTGTTGCAGCAGAGTATTCCCCGTTGGGAACAAGCAGCCAATCGACGAAACTTAACTATAGATGTTATTTTACCTCAGCACTTACCAACTGTGGTAAGTAATCCTGCTATGTTAGATCGGGTTCTCACGGGTTTGATGGAGAATTTTACCCGTAGTTTACCGGCTGGTAGTCATATTCAAGTACAGGCTATTCCGGCTGGGGATCAACTTAAGTTACAATTATTACCCTTAACTCAGGCGGGAGACAATGGAAAAGTGTCATGCTCTCCATGCACACCACCTATTCGTAAAGCCTTGGGTCAACTGCTAATGTTTCAACCAGAAACAGGTACGATAAGTTTGAATCTTAACGCAACCAAGCATTTATTTCAAGCGATTGGGGGTAAACTTATTGTTCGCGATCGCCCACGTCATGGAGAAGTCCTAACGATTTTTCTTCCTTTGGAAGTCACCAGTCAGTGAAGACTATCTAACGTTGTGCCTTCTTCTCAAAATACTGCTGATGCTCTTGTGTTGCTAAATAATACTCACCCGGAGGTACAATCTCGGTCACAATATTTTTATCAAATCTACCAGAATTCTGTTGCTTTGCCTTTGATCGCTTTGCGGCTTCTTCCTGTTGACTATTATGGAAAAAAATAACAGATCTGTACTGTTCCCCTCGATCTGGTCCTTGGCGATTTAGCGTGGTGGGGTCATGGATATCCCAGAATACCTCCAATAAGTCATCATAACTTACGTGTTGTGGGTCATACTCCACCTGTACTACCTCAGCATGACCCGTTATTCTTGATAACACATCCAGATAGGAAGGGTTAGGAAAATGCCCTCCCATGTATCCAACTGAGGTAGAAACAACTCCTTTCACCTTACGAAACGCCGCCTCTACGCCCCAAAAACAACCAGCCCCAAACGTTGCCAAATTCATTGCTGTTATGCGCTGCTCTTTATTTACTAGAGATCATAAAATATTGCTCAGCATATAAAGGCGATCGCTTTCATAAATTATGCCTGGGTAAGGAATTAAGATTGGTAAACTAGAGGGGTCAATAGTTTGTTTGGGTTAGAAATGGCTAGCTGGAACGTAGAATGATTGGGAGTCGATCGCAAGAATGTCTAACACGCTATATGATCGCGATTTGCAACAATGGATTGAACAAACCGTTGAACAATTGCGGAATCGTGAATTTGGCTCGCTGGATATTGAGCATTTGATTGAGGAACTAGTTGATTTGGGTAAGTCGGAAAAAAATACGCTAAGAAGTAATTTGACTATTTTATTAGCGCATTTACTCAAATTAAGGGTTCAGTATGATGTGCCTGATATGATGAAAGGAAGTTGGTATAGTTCGGTGCTTGAACATCGTCAGCGCGTTCTCAATAATTTAGCAGATACCCCTTCGCTTAAAAGCTATCTGGTAGAAGCTTTGGAAAAAGCTTATCCAGATGGTCGAAAGCTGGCAATTAAGGAGGATAAGTTGGCTAAATTTGGGGTTCGTGTACCGCAAGAGAGTGAATATTCGATGATTTGTCCTTTTTCGGTTAAGCAGATTTTAGATGAGGATTTTTACGGGGTTTAAAAACCTTATTGCATAATACTTTTGACTTCCAAGGCAGCTGTACTAGTCCCTTGGAATCTCACCCTGTCCTATCGGGCATCCCTCACGCCAGGTGCTACAACGGGGCGGCACGTTATGTTCCTCCGCTTCCCCCCAAAAGCTGCGAAGGAGAGCCAACGCACTGGCTCTCCTTATAAAGCAGAGGGAACATTTTAGCTTAATACCGTAGAGGAAGTGAAGTACAAATTAATATCCCTCTTCTTCGTATTCTGGCTGTCTCTCTTTGACTTTTTTGGGAATATTCACTGGCTTTGGTGGCTCATCATCCCAAGCATCACGAGCTAAATCCTCGTCGTATTCGTCATAATCCTCATCGTATGGCTTTTTGTTGTAAGAACCAGAGTCATACTTTGGTTGTGCTTGATACTTGTCTTTACCTGTTGCTTCACTCCAGTTGTCTTCTTCATCTTCTTGATCGTACTGCACTGGCTCATACTGCCGTGCTTTCATCACTTGACGCTGAGGACGTTCTTCTTCGTAGTAGTCCTCATCCCATTCTTGCGCTACAGGTTCGGGTGTACGAACGATTTTTGGCTTAGGTTGCTCTAATGGCACTCCGCTTGGCAGTTGCTTGTCTGGTGTGACTGTACGAGGAGTGTAGCTGGAGTATTCTTCGTCAGCATCGCGTTCCCACGGTGCTTTACCAATACCCAAGCGCTCTAGTAAACCAACAGTTAATTGATTCAGCCGCTCTTCAGCTCCTTCAAAAACAATCAATCTGTTCGGACCTGTGCTGACGATTTCGTCTACTGAGAACTCGTAGGTACTCAAGAATTGATCGGGAATTTGTGGTAATCCGAAAGAAGCAATGGCAATGGAGTAAAGCTTTCCTGTTTCGGTATTAAATTTGAAACCCCGCACTTTCCCTAGGACTTCACCAGTTTCTGTAATAACTTCCCAGTTTATCAGGTTGCTGTAAGCCTCAACCTCAACGTCATCAATGACATCCTCGTTATCCACAAGGATGACATCACCGATTTGGTTGATGCTGTTGAGATACATATAACGTGGCACCCCAGAAATAGAGATCAGGTTGTCTCGCATGCCAAGCGCCACAACCTCTCGCTGATCTACATCAACCCAAACTTGACTCACGATTCCTAATCGCTTGCCGTTGTCACGAGTGATTACCTGGGTGTTTAAAATATCGGAACGTCTAATACTTTGTTCAGAGGTCATCCTGTACCGAGTCCTGATCTCGAATCCGGTTTATCTATACACTATTATTAACAAAAACTCAAGCACTTGTTTTGTCAGATTGTAGCTTAATTCCCAAAACTTGGGTGTAAGCTCCTCTGGCTTGAGTCACGCCAATTGTGCGTTCGGCTGATTCTATCATCGGGCGACGCAAACTGACAACGATAAATTGCGCTTGTTGCGCCTGTTGCTTAATCATTTTAGCTAATCGTTCTACGTTTGCTCCATCTAAAAACATATCTACTTCGTCAAATGCATAAAATGGCGATGGACGGTAGCGTTGCAAAGCAAAAATAAAACTCAATGCAGTCAGAGATTTTTCTCCTCCTGACATAGAAGCAAGTCGCTGTACAGGTTTGCCTTTCGGGTGTGCAACCAAGTTTAATCCACTATTGAATGGATCTTCTGGATTGTCGAGTTGCAGGTATCCGTCGCCTTCGGAAAGCGTCGCAAAAATTGATTGAAAGTTTTCATTGACAGCATCGAAAGCTTCTTTAAATGCGCGTTGACGCAAAGTGGTAAAATTCTCAATTCTTAACAGTAATTCTGTACGCTCTCCTTCTAAGGTTTGCAATTTTTGAGTGAGTTCTTCAAGGCGTTTTTGCGTGCGCTCATATTGTTCTAACGCCAGCATATTCACAGGTTCCATTGCTTGTAGGCGTTTGGCAAGAGAGCGCAATTCTTTTTGCAATTCTTCTAAATTTACTTTATCTGGTACTTCCGGCAAAGGGCTGAGTAATTCCGCTGACATCGTTCGCAATTGGGTTTGCAATACAGCAAGTTCTTCTCGGCGCGTCTGCTGGGTTTCTTGCAATTTTTGCAGTTCCCATTCCAACTGTTGCTGACGCATTGTGTGCGATCGCAATTCTTGTTCTGTTGCGTCCCGTTTTTGCTTCTCCTCTCCCAAATTTTGTTCCATTTGACTCAAAGCTGCGCGAGTCTCAGAAATCGCAGTGCTGAGTGTTGAGTGGTGAGATTGAAGTGCTGTACGTTGATTTTGCTGATTTATCTGCTCTTGATGGTATTCTTCAATACGCTGTTCCCCAACAGTAATTTTTTCTTGCAATCGCTGCTGGTGATTTTCCAAATCTTTGAGTTTTTGTTCTGCTTCCCTTAAGGCTGCTTCGCGTTGTTGCAATTGTTGCTCTTGATTTTTTATTCTTGCCCGGATATGTTGCCACTCCTGGGGAGTTTGGGACTGTTCCAACTCAGTCAAAGCGTGTCGCAGTTGTTGCAATTGCTGCTCTTGGGAAGGTAATTCCCGAACAAAAATTTCTAAACGGGATTGGACGGTAATTAATTTTTCTGTATTTTGCGAAAGCTGCGATCGCGTTGTTTCCAATTGCGTCGTCAAACTTTTTACTTCTTTGCGTAACTGTTCCAAGCGCAGTTGTTGTTCTCGCCGCGCTTGTCGTGCTTCCGTCACCTGTTGTGTGAGTTGCTTTGTTTGAGAAGAAAGAGAATGAATTGCTGAACTACAACGTTCTAAAATTCGCTCAATATCAGTTAACCGACTTTTTAAAGAAGAAACTTCCTCAGATTCTGCAGCTTCTGTCGTACCAAACCGTAACGATGAACGCTGGTTCGTACTACCACCAGTCATTGCACCACTGGTTTCCAACAATTCCCCATCTAAAGTGACAATGCGATAAAGTTTCATATGCTGACGTGCGTCAGCGAGATTTGCAAAAACAACTGTGTTACCAAAAACGTAGTTGAACACATCTTTATAGCGGTGATCGCAATTCACTAAGTTCACAGCATAATCCACAAACCCATTCGCATATCGCAGCGTAAAATCTTGGGTAAATTTGGAAGCCTGAATTTTATTCAGCGGTAAGAAAGTTGCTCGCCCACCACGTTTCTGTTTGAGTAGTTCAATTCCTGCGGCTGCTATGCTGTCATCTTCGACGACAATATGTCCCAAACGCGCCCCTGCAGAAGTTTCCAAAGCCAATTGATAGCGGGGTTCCACACGTCCTAGCTGTACAACTAATCCACAAACTCCCGGCATACCCGATTGGAGGATAATTTTGCTGGCTTGGGTTCCTTGAACTTCTTGCTGTGCTGCTTGTTGCGCCTCTAGTTTATCCAATTGGCGTTGTTTTTCTCGTTGTTCCTGCAACAAGCGCTTTTGGGTTTCTTGCTGGATTTGTAGTTCTTGTTCTGTAGCTGATAGCGTTTCGGCTAAATTTTGAATCGGTTCGCCAGAAGTGTTAAATTCTGTTTCAACTTGTGTACACTCAGCTTGTTTTTCTGCTAACTGAGGTTCTAAAGTTTGAACGAGTTGAGTTTGTTCTTGAATTTGCTGCTGGAGTTGGTTATTACGTTCTCTGAGTTGTGCTTGTTCTGTACGTTGAGGTTCAACAGTTTGCAACAAAGTTTCAATTTGGCGGTTCAGGGCTGTTTGTTGTTGTACCCACGCTTCTGAGGCGGAAGCAATTTCTGCTGCTGCTTCACGGGAGTTTTCTAATTCTTGTCGTATCTCATCGCGTTGCTGTTGTAGAGACGTTGCATGCAACGTCTCTACATCCCGTTGTTCTGCCAATTTTTCTATGGTTTGCTGATGCTGTTGAATTTCCTCTTGAGTTTGTTGTAGGCGCTTGAGGGTTTCTTGTGCGGTTGTTTCTAATTCTTTTTGTTGACGCTGAAGCTGTTTACGTTCTGCTTCTTGGGTAGCGAGGGTAGATTGTACCGCCAAAAGTTCTTCTTCTCCCAAGGCTTTGACATGGGCGTTGAGTTGTTCAAGTTCGGCGGTTTTTTGGATAATTTCTGAATTGAGGGTGGTGAGTTGAGTTGTGAGTTCACCGGAGGTGCGATCGCCAATTTGAATTTGCGTCGCTAACTTTTCTTGCTGTGCTTGCAGGGAACGCCAAGATAAAACTGCTTCCCAGTGTTGTTTATCTTGAAATTCAGTCCGCAGTTTTTGGTATTTTTCCGCTTTGGTGCGATCTTGGGAAAGGCGATCACGTTGTCCAGTTAACTCTGTCTCAACAATACGACAGCTGTCTTCCTTCTCCTTAACTTCATCTAAAGTTTCTTTTGCCTGATGGATTTTGCGATCAAACGCCGCCACCCCTGCCAATTCATCAATAATTTCGCGTCTTTCGCGGGGGTTCATCGAGATAATACTGGTGACATCTCCTTGCAGAACAACGTTATACCCTTCCGGATAAACACGTAATTCTTCTAGTTCTTCGTGTAATTCTGTGAGAGTGCAGGGGATGCCGTTAATGTAGTAGTTCGATGTATAAGTTGCTTGCGGAGTCACTCGCAGCCTTCTGGTGACACTCCACTCGCTACCTGGTTTGGCACGGATTTTTTCTTTGCGATTTCTATCATCCTCGCTTTCTTGTTTTTCTTCCTGCGCTTCCTGTGATTTCTCTACTTCCTCACCTTCAACGATAGAGACGACAGGGGAGATTTCCTCAAATTCATCATCCAGTTCATGGTCTGATAAATCAAACGTCACTGTCACGGAAGCTTCCACAGCGGAACGAGATTTCGTGGTTTGAGTCGTGTTGACTAAATCAGGAAGGCGATCAGCACGCATTCCTTTGGAACTGGCTAGTCCCAGGCAAAACAGCAGCGAGTCTAGAATATTCGATTTCCCAGAACCATTCGGTCCAGAAATGACAGTAAACTCCCGCAGTAAGGGGACAGACGTTGTACCACCGAAGGATTTGAAGTTCGTGAGTTGTACGCGCTTTATATGAACCATCGCGCTGTTTTACCGGGCTTGTGCAGTTCAAGTGTATCAACAAAGCTGTCAACAGGTTAGCGTGAAAGTTATCAACCGCCAAGAGTTAACTTATTCTCCGGCTGTAAAAACTAATCGGAAGACGACGCACTCACGTTCGGGATGCTCCTTTTTTACAAAAAGCTGGGGGTAAATCGAAGTCATTAGTCATTAGCCATTCACATACACCCGAAGTCAATCCGATTGAAAGGTTGTGGAAATAAATCAAAAATGCTTGAAGTTGGGAATTTTTCAGACCGATCTTGCTACTATCTACCGCGCTTTGGGATTTTCTCCCAAGTTCAAATCTATCGGGAAGCGATCACGTATTCGTAAAGGCTTGTTTTTTTATACTTATATTTGTAAAGTATATTTGCCAGTAAATTACAAGTATTATTCTTTATAAAAAAAGGAAGTTCTTTACTGAATCAAAGTCATAATCTTGTCATTTAAGTGTAAAAGAAAACTTTTTCATTTGCGCAACATTACTGTTGTCGTTGCTGTACTAACCGCTTGTCTGGGTTTGAGTGTTAACAAAATTTCGGCTGACGTTGGCAGGACTAAAAATAGTGATCACCCCTCAATGAATATCACAGGCAAAGGATCTGGCTTAAGATTCATTGGCTTAACCTCCAACAATACTCTTGTGAATATAGGTTCGAGGGGAGCTGGTAGAAGAATCGAAGTTCAGGGAATTGACGGCAACTTACAAGGTCTTGACTTCCGTCCAGCAAACGGTCTGCTCTACGGTGTCACAGACACTCACAACATATACACCATTAACCCCGAAAACGGTCAGGCTACGTTTGTCAGTAAACTATCTAGCAGCTTCAATGGAGGATTTCAGTCAGGGTTTGACTTTAATCCCGTACCAGACCGTTTAAGAGCAGTAGGTAGCAATGACCAAAATTTCCGTACCAATGATAACGGTCAAGTTAATGTCGATAAACCCCTTGCTTATGCTGTAGACGATGTCAACACCGGAATTGACCCCAACATTACTGCGATAGCTTACACAAAATCGGTTGCTGGAGCAACGACAACTCAACTTTTTGGTATTGACTACAACCTTGACGTCTTAGTACTGCAAAACCCACCAATGATGGTACTCTCAGGACGGTAGCCAATCTCGGCGTCAACTTTGCACCTATAGGCGGGTTCGACATCTTTACAGATGGACAAGGCAACGATACTGCCTATGCACTTTCTGGTTCAGTTCTTTACACCATCGACCTATCCACCGGTGCAGCAACTAAAATCGCTGACATACCTAAAAGTAACTTCATCGGTTTAGCCGTTAGCTCGCGATAGTCACTCTTATACCATTTCACGCTTGGGCCTGATACAAATGATTGGTTTCTAATTCTTTGCCACTGCTCGGGTGCCCCCTGCTCCCCATTTGTATCAGGATTTTCGTGAATTGGTATAAGATAAACCTTGGGAAAAAACTAGTTAATTTTGGCTCGACTCAGTTTCTTCCTGTCGGTCTACTTATCTAGATTTGATGCAACAATTGATTGATAGGTATGATCTGCGCTTGCAAATTCATGCAATCGCAATTGCTTTTTTTTCACCTCTTTGCGCAAGGAGGCTCGCGCCATAATCTTTGATTTGGCGTCGAGACGGCAGGCGCTTCAAGCCGGGAAACCCGTCCAACGCGCTGCCTCAGGAATTGCGGGTTAAAAACTTAACGCTTCCCGACTAATGTTGTTCGTATATCGGGGCGTGAGAGACGATTTCAAGCGTGGGTAAAACACAATATATCAAAAACAATCATTCAGCAAGCCAAAAGTGAACAAGCACCCTTCGGGTATCTCCTGCGGAGACGCTACGCGTAAGTCCCAAAGGGACACGCTTGCGCTTACGCCCTTGGCGTGCGCTTTGCGCTTACGCAGTCGCCTAGGTCGGGAAACCCTCCTCCAGCGCTGTCTCACTTGTAGCAATTGAGGATTTGACTGGTATCCGTGAAAGGACAAACCAAAAACCGCGTAACAAGACAGAACGCCGTAGGAGCAATTCGTGGGCGTTCTATCAGTTGCGAATATTTTTGGAGTACAAGGGATTGAAAGATGGGGTAGAAGTTGTTGCTGTTTCCCCAGCTTATACAAGTCAAACCTGTAACCGCTGTCTACACATTGGCTTGCGCTCTGAGAAGAAGTTTAAATGCGGTCATTGCGGGTTGTCCTGTGATGCAGATTTGAACCGAGCGAAGATGATTGCATTATTGGGGCTGTCTGTAAACCAGCCTGGAGGCTCGAATGGTTTGTATTGTAATCTCAGTACAGACTCTTCAGGGCTACTGAAAGCCCAGACTGTATTCGGTACTCCGAATCAGTGTGGGTAGTTTACTTCATGATGCCAAAGGCAGCGAAAATCGAAACGTAGTTCCCTTATTTAGCTCACTTTCTACTAAAATTTCGCCTCTGTGCAGCTTAACCAGACGATGGGAGATAGCTAAACCCATTCCAGAACCACCAGGGTTACGCTCCCGAGAGCGCTCAGAACGCCAAAATCGATTAAAAACAAAGGGTAAATCCTCTGCTTTCATACCATGACCTGTGTCAATCACCGCAATCCATAATTTCGGAGGTTCGCTCCAAACTCGCACAGTGATAGAACCATTCACAGTGTAGCGTACTGCATTGCCAAGTAGGTTGACCAGAATCTGCTCAACTCGCTCAGGATCAGCACAGACAAAGGGAGGATTGGGTGGGCACTCCAAACGCAACACAGGACCCTCTTCTAGTAGTTGATCACTAAACCGTTTAATTAGGGAGAGCAGAAGTGGGTGTAGATCAATCCGTTGAATCTTGATGGGTAAATATCCTGCCTCCGCCTTAGAAAGTTCTTGTGTATCATTCACCAACCGACCTAGTCGGGCAGTCTCTCTGGCTAATCGCTCAAACAGTTCTGCTTTTGCTTCAATCGCCCCATCTGCTAAACCCTCCAGAGAACCCTCCAAGATTGTCAATGGTGTACGTAGTTCATGAGTCAAATCTTCTATGAGTTCTCGACGGCGCTGTTCTACCCCTTCAAGGTTTAATGCCATTCGGTTAAAATTTATAGCAAGGCGGTTCAACTCTGGAATTTCACTCTCAGGTACACGCGCGCTCAAGTTCCCCTCAGCAAACTTTTGAGTAATTTTCTCCATCTGAATTAGAGGTTGTACAATCCGCTTAGCAAACAAGTAACTCAAACTACCTGCTACGGTTGCACCGAGAAGCATTGACCACCAAACTCCTTGGTTCCAGACTACCTCACACTTGTCAATCAACTCATTGGCAGTTGTACCCACATTAAACTGTCGTCCTTCTAAAAGCGTTAAGTCCAACCCAAACAGTTGGTGCGAGAGCAACCAGTCCACAATGAGTGGGGTACTCAATCCGACTAGCATCACAATAATGTTGCACAACAGTAATCGCGATAGGAGGCTAAGCTTACTCACAATTCGTCCTAAATAACTTGGTCCTCAAACTTATAACCCACTCCAACCACAGTTTTAATAAAAGTTGGATTAGCTGGATCGGGTTCAATCTTTTTTCGTAGACGTGCGATGTGGGTATCAACAACTCGCTCATCGCCATAAAAGTCACTACCCCAAAGTTTCTTAATCAGTTGAGCTCGATGCCAAACCCGACCAGGATCACTCATAAATGTAGCTACTAGTTCAAACTCCAAAGCCGTTAGATCTAAAGGAGTCAATTCATTTGTACTCAGAACTCGGCTGGCTGAGTGTTGCTTGATATTAATGACAAAGTGTTGCGTACGATAAGTGTGATATTGCTTGGTATCACCTTGCATTCGTCGTAGGAGTGCTCGCACACGAGCTACGAGTTCCTTTAGGCTGAAGGGCTTGACTACGTAGTCATCTGCTCCAGTCGATAAACCGATGATCCGATCATTTTCCTCACCCTTAGCCGTCAACATCAAGATGTAAGGATCACTATAGCTTGCTTGCTGTCGAATGCGAGCACAAACTTCCAGTCCATCCAAACCAGGAATCTTTAGATCTAGGATTATTAACTGAGGCGAATAGTCTTGAAACTCTTGAAGCGCACTTAATCCATCAGCACAGTGGCGACAAGAAAATCCTTCTCTTTCCAAATACAGTTGAATTAACCGAGCAATTTCAACTTCATCTTCAACAATCAAAATCTCCATTAGTCTGATAAAGAGCTTTTTTACCAAGCATTATATTAGCAAGCATTAATAGTAAACCACTTTATCAGACCAATCACCTAAGGACAAAGTTATAAGCTAGCTTTAACTAGCAAAAGCACGAATATTCAACAGTATTGTCACTGAACTTTACACCTTTTTCACAAAGCGTGATATATCTTTCAACAAATCTTCGGGAAACTGTCACATTTTCGTCACAGGATTGACATATGATCGCTACGTTTTTGCGACAAAGTGTAAATTCACAGAGAAGCAAATTGATTGAATAATCTATAAAAATCTTGTCATTCTCTTTAAAGTTACATACGTATACTTTGTGGTATTCGTTGAAAAATTCGCTAACCATTGTACCTTTTCGGACATCTACCTTATATATGCTCAAAGACGCTCGTTTAATCTGTGCAGACCAAGTTATTGAAACTGAAGTTTGTATTGTTGGTGCAGGCGCAGCTGGAATCACGCTAGCCCGTGAATTTATTGGATATAAAACAAAAGTTTGCCTTGTGGAGAGTGGCGGACTTGAGTTTGATCCACAAACTCAAGCGCTTGCTGAAGCATCAACTGTTGGAGATCCCTTTTTGCCACTCAAAGACATCCGACATCGAATGTTCGGGGGCAATTCAAATCTTTGGTCGATTAAGATTGGTAAAGGGCAAAAGGGTGTGCGGTATGCCCCTTTGGACGAAATTGATTTTGAGAAGCGAGACGGGCTACCTTACAGCGGTTGGCCAATTGAGCGATCGCACTTGGAACCCTATTACAAACGTGCCCAGTCAGTTTGTCAAGCAGGTCCATTTGCTTATGATCCTGACACATGGGAAAACGAACAAGCGAAGCGGTTACCGGTAAATGAGCAGCAAATGCTTAGTGCAGTGTTCCACTTTGGACGTGGCAATGTATTCAGCCAGGAGTATCGCGACGAACTTATTAAAGCTGATAACATTACTGTTTTGCTCAACCTGAATGCAGTTGAGATTGAAACCAATGAGTCTGTGAGAACGGCAACTCGTCTGCGGGTTGCTTCTTTGCAGGGGAATCAGTTTTGGATCGCTGCCAAGGTGTTTATACTCGCCCAAGGTGGGCTAGAAAATCCGCGTACACTGTTGATGTCCAATCGTCAGCAAATGGCTGGTTTGGGTAACCAACACGATGTAGTCGGCAGATATTTTATGGATCATCCCTTAGTCCAAGGTGGCGATTTTATCCCTGCTGACGCTAACTTATTTAATAAAATGTCTCTGTACGATCTACGTCGTGTGAACGATGTTCCAGTGTTGGGCTATTTCAAACTCCCCCAAGAGCTTATGCGGCGTGAGCAATTAGTCAATATTAGCACTGTTCTGTTCCCACGACCGAGTAAGCGACAACTCAAGGCAATTGAGTCATTCAAAGCAATGGCCCAAGCGCTTGTTCATCGGAAATTTTCACAGCTTTCCACCAAAGAGTTTGTCAACATCATTGGTGGTATTGATTACGTGATGCTTGCCAGTTACTTGGCTGCTACTAAAAATCAGTCCTTGCTGCATGGATTCCACAGAGGCGGATGGTCAGAATTGCCAAACAACCAAAAAAGGTTTAAGGTTTTCGAGGTGATTCATCAAGTGGAACAATTGCCCAATCCTGCTAATCGAGTTGTGTTGAGCAAAGAACGAGATCCACTCGGCTGTCAAAAGCTAGAACTTCACTGGCGGTGGGATACTGACAATGCCCTCAACATTCAGCGTTCTCAAAAAATCGTAGCTCAAGAATTTGCTAGTTCGGGGTTAGGTGAATATAGAATCGAATACAAAGAAGGTCTTCCCAAACTTGGTATACCTTCTGGTACTGCCCATCATATGGGCGCAACCCGAATGCATATTGACCCGAAACAGGGAGTCGTTGATGAAAATTGCCAAGTTCATGGCATTTCTAACTTATTTATAGCAGGTAGCTCCGTTTTTCCTACAGGAGGATATGCTAACCCTACCTTGACAATTGTTGCACTTTCAATTCGCTTGGCAGATTGGATTAAGAAGTCAACAGAATTAGTCGGGACTACTAATTTAGGAAGTGGTCTTCGCACAATGGAAAAGTCAAAATAGAAGATAGAGGCTGTATACAATTAAGCCTTGTCTTTCAAATACGGAGTTTGTTATCAGTGGTATTACAAGTACAAACAAGCACCTACGAAGCCAAAACCCAAGAAATCGCTAAACAGCTTCTAGCCGCAACACAAGAAAATCGTTCATTCTTTGGTGCACTGCGAGATCAGATGCGCTGGGACGATAAGTTGTTAGCTTGGGCGATGAGCAATCCTGGGTTACGGGTGCAATTGTTTCGCTTTATTGATACTCTTCCTGCTTTACGTAGTAAACCAGAAATTGCTGCCCATTTACAAGAATATCTGGGTGATGAAACCGTAGAATTACCCACAGCCCTGAAGGGAATGTTGGGCTTTGCTAGTCCAGATTCTATGCCTGGACAAGTCGCGGCGACAACTGTTTCCACAGGTGTAGAAACATTAGCTCATAAATATATTTCTGGGGAAAACATTAAACAGGCGCTGAAAACAATTGAGCGACTGCGTAAGGAAAAAATGGCTTTCACTGTAGACTTGTTGGGTGAGGCTGTCATTACCGAAGCAGAAGCTCAATCTTATTTGGAACGCTATCTAGATTTGATGCAACAATTGGTGGAAGCATCGAAAAGTTGGACGCCAGTTGGGTTGATTGACGAAGCGGATGGACAAAGTTTGCCAAAAGTCCAGGTTTCTGTGAAGTTAACGGCGTTTTACTCGCAGTTTGACCCGTTGGATGCTAAAGGTAGTGAAGAACGGGTGAGCGATCGCATCCGCACTCTCTTACGTCGTGCCAAAGAACTAGGCGCTTCTGTTCATTTTGATATGGAACAGTATGCATATAAAGATATCACTTTCAACATTCTGAAACAACTTTTAATAGAAGAAGAGTTTCGCTCTCGTACAGATCTTGGTGTGACAATTCAAGCATATCTACGCGACAGTGAACAAGATACACAAAACTTAATTAATTGGGCGAAACAGCGCGGTTATCCGCTGACAATTCGTTTGGTGAAAGGTGCGTATTGGGATCAAGAAACTATAAAAGCAGAGCAGAAGCATTGGCAACAGCCAGTTTATAACGATAAAGCCGCAACAGATGCAAATTTTGAAAGAATAACTGAATTATTGCTTGAAAATCATCAATATGTGTATGCTGCGATTGGTAGCCATAATGTGCGATCGCAAGCTCATGCTATAGCAACAGCACAAAGCTTAAATGTCCCTCGCCGTTGCTTTGAGATGCAAGTTCTCTACGGTATGGGGGATAAACTAGCAAAAGCGTTAGTTGATAAAGGTTACCGAGTTCGAGTTTACTGTCCTTATGGCGAACTGCTTCCAGGAATGGCGTATCTGATTCGCCGCTTGCTGGAAAATACTGCGAATAGTTCCTTTTTGCGGCAAAATATGGAGAATCGTCCCGTTGAGGAATTATTAGCACCGCCTGTTGTCGGACAAGTAGACAACCAAACAACCAGACAAGCGGAAAATCCTTCATCCTTCGTTGGTGCGCCTGATACAGATTATGCTGAGGAGGAGCAGAGGAATGAGGCGAATCTTGCTTTGCAAAATGTTCGTCAGCAATTAGGAAGAACTTATCTGCCTTTAATTAACGGTGAGTATGTTCAGACAAAACAAGTTGTCGATTCTGTCAACCCCTCGAATTTTAGTGAGGTGGTTGGTAAGATAGGACTTCTGAGTGTTGAACAAGCCGAACAAGCGATGCAAGCTGCAAAGGCTGCGTTTCCTGCTTGGCGTAAAACACCTGTAAAAGAACGCGCTCGGATATTACGAAAAGCGGCTGATTTGATGGAACAACGCCGTGCGGAACTTTCGGTTTGGATAGTTTTGGAAGTTGGCAAGCCAGTACGGGAGGCGGATGCTGAGGTTTCGGAAGCGATAGACTTTTGTCGTTACTACGCTTCGGAAATGGAACGCTTGGATCAGGGTTTCAATTATGACGTTGCTGGTGAAACGAATCGTTATATTTACCAGCCTAGGGGAATTGCTGTCGTGATTTCTCCTTGGAATTTCCCTCTGGCGATCGCAACAGGAATGACGGTTGCAGCCTTGGTGACAGGAAATTGTACTTTGCTGAAACCAGCGGAAACATCTTCTGTGATTGCGGCGAAGCTGACGGAAGTTTTAGTAGATGCTGGATTTCCTAAAGGTGTTTTTCAATACGTGCCTGGTAAGGGTTCACAAGTTGGGGCTTATTTGGTGAATCACGCGTACACTCATGTGATTGCTTTTACTGGATCACAAGAGGTAGGCTGTCGGATTTATGCAGATGCAGCAATCCTCAAACCTGGTCAAAAGCATATGAAACGCGTGATTGCTGAGATGGGCGGGAAGAATGCCATCATTGTGGATGAAAGTGCTGATTTAGACTCTGCTGTTGTTGGAATTGTGCAATCGGCATTTGGTTACAGTGGACAAAAATGTTCTGCTTGTTCACGGGTGATAGTGTTGGAACCGGTATATGATACCTTTGTGCAGCGATTTGTGGAAGCGACGAAATCGCTCAATATTGGGGAGACAGAGTTACCGAGTACGCAAGTTGGACCAGTCATTGATGCAAATGCACGCGATCGCATTCGTGAGTATATCGAAAAAGGTAAGGCAGAAGCAAAAGTAGCTTTGGAAATGCCATCACCTGATAATGGGTATTTTATCGGTCCTGTTATCTTTAAGGATGTACCAGCAAATGGGGTTATAGCCCAAGAAGAAATTTTTGGTCCCGTTGTGGCGGTGATTAAGGTGAAGAATTTCAAAGAGGCGCTGGAAGTTGCTAACGGAACTAACTACGCTTTGACTGGAGGACTTTATTCTAGAACTCCTTCGCACATTGAGAAGGCGCAGGATGAGTTTGAAGTCGGAAATTTGTATATTAACCGCAACATTACGGGTGCGATCGTTGCACGACAGCCGTTTGGTGGTTTCAAGCTTTCTGGTGTTGGTTCTAAAGCTGGGGGACCAGATTACCTGCTACAATTCACAGAACCGCGTACGGTGACGGAAAATATTCAGCGTCAAGGTTTTGCGCCAATTGAGGGAGCGGAGTAATAATTCAAAATTAAAGTAAGTTAGTAGGGTGGGCAGCGTTGCCCACCTTATTTTATTATCGAACCGCGTTAGCGCAGCGTGCGCGAAGCGCTTAGACGCAAAGAGCACGAAGGAATTTCAATGAAGGATGTCATTGTTAGAGTTGCTGATTGGTATAAGGAGTTTTCAGCAATTCAAGCAATCAGGAAGTCTGTTTTTCAGGAAGAACAAGGTGTAGATCCTGATTTAGATTTTGATGGAGAAGATGAAACTTCTCAGCAGTTGATTGCTTCTTTAAATGGAGAGTATGTGGGAACTGCGAGGGTGAGATATTTGGATGACAGGACAGCGAAGATTGAAAGGCTTGCTGTTTTACCCGTAGGTAGAGGGTATGGTATTGGCAAGAAAATTATGGAAAAGGCAATGGAAGTTATAGCGAGTAAGAATATTCCAGAAGTTGTCATTCATGCACAGGAGTATATTAAGGGTTTGCATCAACAGTTGGGTTTTCAGGAAGAGGGGGAGGTTTTTGAAGAGGCTGGCATTCGTCATGTGACAATGAGGAAGAAATTAAATCAGTGAACAGTGGTAACTGATAACTGATAACTGATTGAGGTAGGTGGCTTGCAGTAGTTCTTAAGCGCAAATACGAACCTATGATGTCAAATCCGGTTAGTCACTTACTGCATCTATACCTCAACCGTGCACTCTCCTCCCCTCTCCTTTATAAGGAGAGGGGTAGGGGTGAGGTTGAAGCGATGAGCACTTGTCCAATATTATGAGCAATTACAAAAGTAAGCAGAATAAATATAAAAACTTATTCATACTCGGGATAATTTGGTTATTGGGGGCGTTGTGCGATCGCATTTGGTTTGCTTTGGATCGTTCTGTCCCTGCTTGGGATCAAGCAGACTATTTAACTGGTAGTTTAAATTATTGGCACGCGTTACAAAATCCCCAATGGTTTAACCAGGAGTGGTGGCAAAGTTTTTGGCTGTTGTCTTCCAAAATACCGCCTTTAACTTACATCGTTACAGCTATTGTTCAGAATATCTTTGGCATCGAACCAGATCAAGCAACTCTGATGATGCTGTTCTTTAGTGCAATTTTATTAACTTCAGTCTATGGTTTGGGCACTGTGCTATTTAGCGAGACTGTAGGTTTATGGGCTGCTGCACTATGCCAAATTTTACCTGCTCTTTATCTGCTGCGTTTAGAATTTTTGCTAGATTATCCGCTTGCAGCAGTTGTGACTTTGAGTTTCTTTTGCTTCACCGTTTGGCGAATGACAGTGGACAAGGGGGTATTTGCTTCTTTTTCTTTCCCAACTTCCCCAACTCCCCCAACTCAATGGTTCTGGGCTGCAGCCTTCGGCTTAACTTTGGGGCTGGCGTTGATGGTGAAGCAGACGGCGTTGTTTTTTTTGTTGACGCCGATAGTCTGGGTTGGAGTGGGTGCACTACGTCATCGGCGTTGGGGACGCTTATTACAACTACTGGGTAGTTTATGTTTTTCGGTTTTGGTTTTTGGTCCTTGGTATCGTACGAATTGGCTTATCATCCTCACTTCTGGTAAGCGGGCGACAATTGATTCTGCTATTGCTGAACGCCAGCCTGGTCTTGATAAGCTGGAATCTTGGATGTACTATTGGAATCAGTTACCTTACCAAGTTTCATTACCTTTGTTATTTGTACCTCTGGTAAGTTTACTTATATGGTGGGGGCGTTCAAAATTTGCGTCTGAAAATCCAAAACTTGAAACTATACCTTCAAGCAAAGCGAACCAGCAAAACTCATCGCTGATATGGTTACTTGTGTTTTGCATTGGCGGATATTTTCTTTCATGTTTGAATGTGAACAAGCATGAACGTTATGTCTTGCCTTATTTACCACCGGTGACGGTGCTTTTAGCTTATGGGTTGACGCGTTGGCGCAGTCTGTTCGGACAGCGTGTCCGTTGGGGTACTTTTGGTTTAGCTATTATACTAATGTTGCTCAACCTGTTTCCGGTGGGAGGTGTTGTTGGTGGTTGGATGACACAAGTTTTGAGTCCCAACTCTGAGCATTATCCTTACATGAAAGCAGAGTTTCCTCATCAACAGGTTATTGGCCAAATTATCCAAACAGAACCGTATTTGCGTTCTACTCTAGGAGTACTACCATCAACTGGAGAAGTTAACCAACACAATTTCAATTACTACGGGGCGCTACAAAACTTTCAAGTTTACGGACGTCAGGTGGGAATCAGGAAAAAGTTTGTCGAACAAGATGCGCGATCGTTGTCATGGTTCGTGACGAAAACAGGTAATCAAGGACCGGTCAAAGAAGCTCAAGCTCTTATGGTAAAGACTGTTGAGCAAGGCGGGAATTTTCAACTCAATAAGTCTTGGAATTTGCCTGATAACAGTCAACTCATGCTTTATCATCAACAAACGCCAACACTAAAAGTCAGACAAACTTCTCAACAAAACTCACAAGCCAAAATTGCCCTATCACAAGTCATAGTACCAGAAAAAGCTCCCCCAGGAGTACCAATACCTGTAAGCTATGAGTGGTCTGGTTCTTGGGATGAACTACAACACGGGTTAGTCCTGCTGACTTGGCGTAAAAATGGTCAGATCATACCTAACACTGATAGTTGGATACACGATCATGGTATCGCGATGGGAGCTATGCATCCTGGTGCCAAAAAACCTGAAGGAACATTTCAAGTGATTGAAAAGATGGCAATGTTGCCTCCTTCTACCCTAGCACCCGGAACTTATACCCTAGACGCGATTTATCTCAACAGACTATCAGGAGAAAGTTATCCCCTTTCAGTGCCAAAAGTCACACTACAAATTGACCCTCAAGCCCCTGCCATACAAGCACCAGAACTTGATTTAGTAACGCAGTTAGAGACTTTAGGCGCTCAATTACCCAAAGGTACTGAAGCTCTGACTCAAGTATTTGATGAAGTAGGACGTATTAATCAATACGATCCAATTCAGGATTATCTGGTACAAGCAAGACTGACTTTAGAATATCGATTGCAACATTTTACTCAAAACCGAGATTGGGCATACGCTTTGGCTTTAGCAAACGTGTTGCAGCGGCGGGTGGATGGTGCGATCGCATCTCTAAAACAAGTCACTCACTTAGATCCAGAAAATCCTTACCCTCACGCTTATCTAGCATTTGTTCAATTATATAATTGGCAGCCACGAACAGCCGAAAAGTCTTTAGAACCGAGTTTAGCTAAAAATCCCAATTTACCAGAATTCAGAGTTCTTTCAGGAGTTGCTGCCCTTATGCAAGGCAATTTCGTGAAAGCATGGAAAGACTTGTCAACATTGAGAAAGTAAAGGAAGCAAGGTTATGGAAACCTATTGGCACAGGTGTCAATTGATTTGACTATACCACTAGCTTGAAAAAGCAAGGGAGCAGGAGAGATAAGAAAATTTTTCATATTAAGTTTAGCTGACTGATACATTTATGCTGAAGATTCCTGCACGTTACTGAGTAACGCACCGAATGAAACAATAGCAATACCATCTTGGTTGACGGTAAAGGAGGTATCCCTCAAAGCACGCAACATGATGTTGCGTGCG
>JAESGJ010000115.1_pt1 | contig 130944 bp, 128 predicted proteins | sample 9266241 | NCBI WGS metagenome assembly JAESGJ01 (sample SAMN14514841, study PRJNA621669) | algae metagenome | isolation source: Brasilonema octagenarum HA4186-MV1 and co-occurring heterotrophs from wet... | place: USA: Manoa Valley, Hawaii | collected 2009-07-20 | reverse complement strand
CAACTCGGTATGGGCACTCGCCCTCACCCCAGACGGCAAGCACGTGATTTCTGCTTCTTTTGACAGCACTCTCAAAGTTTGGGATTTGGCAGATGGCAAAGAAGTTTTCACACTTACTGGTCATAGCGACAGGGTAAACGCACTCGCCCTCACCCCAGACGGCAAGCACGTGATTTCTGCTTCTTTTGACAACACTCTCAAAGTTTGGGATTTGGCAGATGGCAAAGAAGTTTTCACACTTACTGGTCATAGCAACTCGGTATGGGCACTCGCCCTCACCCCAGACGGCAAGCACGTGATTTCTGCTTCCGATGACAGCACTCTCAAAGTTTGGGATTTGGCAGATGGCAAAGAAGTTTTCACACTTACTGGTCATAGCGACAGGGTAAACGCACTCGCCCTCACCCCAGACGCCAAGCACGTGATTTCTGCTTCCGATGACAGCACTCTCAAAGTTTGGGATTTGGCAGATGGCAAAGAAGTTTTCACACTTACTGGTCATAGCAACTGGGTAAGCACACTCGCCCTCACCCCAGACGGCAAGCACGTGATTTCTGCTTCCACTGACAGCACTCTCAAAGTTTGGGATTTGGCAGATGGCAAAGAAGTTTTCACACTTACTGGTCATAGCAACTCGGTATGGGCACTCGCCCTCACCCCAGACGGCAAGCACGTGATTTCTGCTTCTTTTGACAGCACTCTCAAAGTTTGGGATTTGGCAGATGGCAAAGAAGTTTTCACACTTACTGGTCATAGCAACTCGGTATGGGCACTCGCCCTCACCCCAGACGGCAAGCACGTGATTTCTGCTTCTTTTGACAGCACTCTCAAAGTCTGGGACTTGGCTGATGGCAAGGTTGTTACCAATTTTACTGTTGACAGTCCAGTACTATGTTGTGCTGTTGCACCAGATGGAATGACAATTACGGCAGGGGATGGTTTAGGACGGATTCATTTCCTCCAGTTGGAAAGTGTTAAGTAAATGAACAAAAATCTTTACAGTCATTGCGAGCGAAATGAAATGAAGCGAAGCAATCGCAAGGATTTGAGATTGCTTCATTCCGCTTCGCTCCATTCGCAATGACATAGTGTGAATTATTTATGCCGTTCTACTTGTATGAACATCACACCTCGCCCCCCAACCACTTCCCAAAAAGAATTTCAGCAACTGATTCACGAAAAAAGCTGCAATTTTGTTGGTCGTGAATTTGCGTTTACTGCCATTACCGACTTCCTCAACCACCAACCCTGTGGTTACTTTACCATTGTGGGCACACCTGGCAGTGGCAAAAGTGCCATCGTCGCCAAGTATGTGATCGAAAATCCTTCTGTTGTTTATTACAGTGCGGAAGTTGAAGGAAAAAATTGTGCGGAGGAATTTCTCATAACTGTTTGCACTCAGTTAATGGGGGAAATGGGGGATACAAATGTGTCACTTCCTGATAACGCTACCGAGGGAAGTTGGTTTTTCTCACTTTTACTTCAGAAAGTGAGCGATTTACTACAACCAGATGGGCGTTTGATTATTGCGATTGATGGGTGCGATCATATCGACCTCAACAACCAATCCCCAGACTCAAATCTATTTTACCTTCCTAGATATCTCCCAGAACGAGTTTATTTTCTCCTCACCCGTCGCCCCTTTTTAAGCGAAAAATCTGGTTTATTAATCGAAACCCCTGCTCAAATTTTGGATTTAGAAGCATATTCCGAACAAAACCGAGAAGATGTGCAGACCTATATACAACAATATATTTCAGTCACATCCTCTTTTTTTAAAAACACTGGGTGGATAACCCATCACTCTATCAGCGAACAAGAATTCTGCCAACAGCTAACACAACAGCTAACAGTCAAGAGCGAAAACAATTTCATGTATCTCAACCACATCTTAAAAGCAATCTCCCAAGGTTTTTATCCCGATCCCTTCCAATTTGAACCACTCCCTCCAGGGTTAGAGGCGTATTACAAAAATCATTACCAGCGCATCAAGGGTAAGGGTTTATCTCCAGTTGGATTAGCCGTATTAAAATGTCTAGCACAGCTTGTGCAACCCCTTTCAGTAGAATTAATCGCCCAAATGGTTGATGAAGATGAATACGAAGTAGAAAAAGTGCTGGAAAATTGGCTGGAATTTTTATATGAGGAAATAAGAGGGGAAGAAACCTTTTATAGTTTCTATCATACCAGCTTTGCGAACTGGTTAGGCAAGCAACTATAGCGCTTGGTGGTGTGGCGAATGAAAAAGTTCCTACATTGTCTCATTGCCTTGACGAATAAATAACTTGCCAGTTACTATTGACATATGGCAAGAACTCCAACCATCACCCACTCCCAAATCCTTGAGGCTGCCCGCGCAGTCTTCCTGGAACAGGGATTTAGCGCCACCACGGCGGATGTCGCAAATCGTGCGGGCATCTCAAGTGCCAGCATCTTCAAGCACTTTCCAACCAAAGAAGCTCTGTTTTTTGCTGCGATGTCGGAAACCACAGGCGATCGCATTTGGACAGCAGAACTCGAAGCTGAAATTGGACAAGGTGATCCTCGATCTGACTTGCTAAAAATCGCGTTACGGATTGCATCTTACACAAGAGAGTTGCTGCCACGAATGATGCTGGCGTGGTCAGTGCGGCAACCCGGTGAGATTGTCAGACCGCCAGGAATCGAACCCGACTTCGCTGCGCTCACCGCGTACATCGGGCGTGAGATGGCGCTCGGACGCATTGCGCGAGGCGACCCAACCATCCCGGCTTTGACTTTGCTGCATACCGTCGTCGGCTTCACCATGAGCCAAACTTTGCCAAACACAGCTGTTTGCTTAGATACAAGCAGGTTTCTTGAGGATTTTGTCAATCTGCTATGGCGAGGACTTGACCCGAACGTACAAACAGCATAATTGTTTTTTTTGCTCTAATAATAACTAACCAGTTATTTATAAATTAATCTCCTTCCAGAAAACGCCCTCAAACCCTCACCAGCCCCCTACTCAAACCTAAGGAGCAACTACATGACGGCAACTCACCAGAAGATCACCCTCGAACAAGTTGATATCACCTCACCCAGGTTCAGAGCCAATCCGTTCCCGACTTTCAAACGCTGGCGAGATACCCGATCCATCGTGCCAGTCCAAGCATTCGGGGAACGCGCCTGGATCATCACCCGCTACGACGAAGTGCTTGCTGCTTTAACAGACGAACGCCTCGTCAAAGACCGCCGCAATGCTCAAGATCCCAATAAAAAGCAACAAGAAATGTGGATGCCGGGATTCATCCAGCCCCTCAAGCGCAATATGCTCGACTCCGACGCACCTGATCACACCCGCCTGCGTTCTCTGGTGCATCAGGCGTTCATACCACGTCTGATCGCGCAAATGCAAACCCGTATTCATCGCCTCGCGCACGAACTGATTGATCGCGTTCAAGCCAAAGGCGAAATGGATTTAATTCATGACTTTGCGTTGCCAATTCCAATGATTGTGATCAGCGAAATGCTTGGCGTTGCCGAACAGGATCGGGCAGCTTTTCGCCGTTGGTCAAGCGTCATGGTCAGCGTGAGTAAACCCATTGACGGTATCTTTGCCATTCCCAGTCTGTACCAACTCGTTAGGTTTCTGCGCCGACTTTTGAGCGAACATCGCCTCAAGCCCCAAGATGACTTAACCAGCGCCCTGCTGCAAGCCGAAGCCGAAGGCTCGAAATTATCCGAAGACGAATTAATTGGTATGGTTGCACTCTTGCTCAGCGCTGGTCACGAAACCACGGTCAATTTAATTGGTAATGGTGTGTTGGCATTGCTAACGCACCCAGCAGCACTTGATCGCTTACGCACCGAACCCGAACTGATGAAATCTGCTGTGGAAGAACTTGTGCGGTACACACCTCCAGTATTGTTTGCCACACCACGGTATGCAAGTCTTGACTTGGCGATCGCTGGCACACTCATTCCCAAAGGTGAGTTGGTGCTTGCTGCAGTTGGATCGGCAAACCATGATGAATCAAAATTTGAGAATCCAGAAACCCTAATCCTAGACCGACAAAACAATAAGCACCTTGGTTTTGGATCTGGCATGCACTACTGTCTTGGCGCACCCCTGGCACGGCTTGAGTCCAGTATTGCCTTCCAAGTGCTGTTCGAGCGTTTGCCAAATATTCGACTCGCTGTCAATCCCGAAAATCTGCGTTGGAATTCTACTCTGATTACCCGAGGCGCAAAAGCAATTCCCGTCAAGTTCTGAATTGACTTTACAGTTTTTAACCGTTCCTCACCCTAAATTGAAAAGAGCTTTTATGTATTTACAATTATGATGAATCATAATTGTAAATATATATTGACAACCATTAATACAGGTGCATCACGTGGTACAACCTCAGGTGCTCTTAGATCAATTTTTAGTTTGCGGATTGGGGAGTTTAGGTCAACATTGTGTTGTCGCCCTCAAACAGTTTGAAGTCAGCGTGATTGCGATTGACAAAAACCTGCCCCAAGACTGGGAATTTTCTCACCTTCCAGATTTATTAGATAATGTACTCGTTGGTGACTGTCGTCAAATCAGTGTTCTAGAGCAAGCTAAAATCCAGCAGTGTCGAGCTGCCATCATAGTCACTAGTAATGAGCAAGTGAATGCAGAGACAGCTTTAGCGGTGCGGAAACTTAATCCCAAAACCCGCTTAATTGTTCGTTCATCTAAAAAAAATCTCAATGAATTATTGAGTCAACATTTAGGGAATTTTGTTGCCTTTGAACCAACTCAACTACCTGCGCCAGCTTTTGCTCTTGCTGCTCTTGGTACAGAGACATTAGGATTATTTCATTTAGAAGGACAGTGGCTGCAAGTTGTCAAACGTACTTTATCACCAACAGACCGTTGGTGCAACAACTCTACCTTGTACGAACTGAATACTCACAAGCGTCGGATTCTCTATCACACATCTGGTGCAACTTCTTTATCCAAAGCTTTCCATGAATGGGAGCCAGATACACGTCTGATGCCGGGAGATACGATTGTTTATATTGAGACTATAAAACCAACTTCTACTAATTCTAAGAAACTGGTAAGAAATACCTGGTATAATCCTTGGCACTTATTAACAACACTAAAACACCTTAACTGGTTAACTATTAAGCAGCAATTTATCACATTTTTGCGAAAATCTGACGAAAATCGATTTAAACAGTTAGGTATTATCTGTGGAGTGATTGTCAGTTTTTTATTGGTATTGGGAACGGTTTTGTATCAGTTAAGCTATCCCCAAATCAGCTTGATAGACGCCTTTTTTACCTCAATGATGCTACTTCTCGGGGGATTTGGTGATTTGTTTGGTGGGTTCAATTTCACACTTCCTGTTCCCTTTTGGTTGCGGTTCATTAGCTTGGGAATGACAATCACTGGTACAATCCTTGTGGGGATATTCTATAGTTTTTTGACAGAAAGACTTTTAGCTGCCAGATTTCAGTTGAATAAACGACGTCCACCCGTTCCTCAAAAAGACCATGTCGTCGTGGTGGGACTCGGTCGGATGGGTCAGGGAATTGTGGAGATTTTACAAGAATTCAACCAACCACTTGTTGGCATCACCCTAAACACAGACTTTGACATGACAATTCTACCAGAGATGCCACTCATAACTGGTTCGTTAAAGAGGTCTCTTTCCAAGGCAAATCTTCAGACAGCAAAAAGTGTCGTTGTGGTAACTGATGATGAGATGCTGAATTTGGAAGTCAGCTTAATGGCTTATGATGCAAATCCAGAAAGCAATTTGGTTATCCGCACCACAGGTCTTAGTTTAAGTGACAATTTGGCTGAACTCTTGCCGAATGCTCAAGTTTTGTGTGTCTATGCTGTAGTCGCTGAAGCTTTTGCTGGGGCTGCATTTGGGGAAAATATTATTAATCTATTCCGCGTTGATCACAAAACTATCTTGGTCACAGAATACCAAATTGAAGCAGGTGATACGCTTAATGGCTTACTGCTATCTGAAGTTGCTTATGGCTATGGAGTTATTCCAATTCTTTACCAAAAAGAAACAGAAATGCCTAAGCTTATGCCTTCTGAGGATATTAGTTTAGTTGTGGGCGATAGCTTCGCTGCTGCGCGGAGCGCAGATCGCATGGTAGTGTTAGCAACAAGCGATGGTCTACAGCGGATTGAGCAGGGATCTGCGATCGCCACATCAAAAACCTGGCAAGTACATATTACAAAAGCTTTGACAGAGGAAGCACAATTTGAGGGGGCGAATGTTATAGTTCGAGTTTCAGGATGCAGTCTCAACACAGCGAGAACAGTAATGAAAAACTTACCAGAAACATTACATGTACCACTTTATAAGCATCAAGCTCAGCGACTTATTATAGAACTAGCTAAAGCTCAAGTTATAGCTCACTTGCTTCCAACGAATTCTCTTTACTGAAATCTTGCACCATTACGAGTAAACCACTAATGCTTGTATGAGCTAGTGTTTAAATTTACTCAAAAATTAGTTTTAGTTTTTTCAGTCCATTTTAATGGACTTCGTCTATTAGCCTGGGACTTACAGTCCTAGGCGGACGAGAACGGAGTCAAATAATATGTTTAGACTATTGACATTTGTTTGATCAGGTGCAAGATGTCAGTTTAGTTATTATTTCAGTTTCAACCAATCCTTAATCTCGTCAATTAACCAATGGCGTTCTACAGTTGCTAAAGGACTAGAGGTGAGCTTCTGTTTATCAGAATATTCAATTGTCACGCCCCGAGGTGCAGAACCCTGTTGAACTATCTCTTCATACACTCTACAAATCAGTGGAGTTTTTCCTCGATACCGCCAATAAGATAAACCAAATAACTTCCAGCGAATCTCAAAATATTCACGATCAAAGTACATATCTGTATGTCTAAAAGCAGGTAGCACTGTTGCTTGGAATAGGACAAACACTAATGCTAAAAGAGGCATAATATACAATATCGAATGGTAGATAAGTCCTGTTGAAAGTAAATTAAACCACTGTGGTATTTGCCAAACGAAAGGAATAATTAAGCCTAGAAGATAGAATAATTTAAATGTTTTTCTTCCGCGTCTGGGGATTTTAATTTCTATTTTGTGAGCAGACTTTTTGATTTGAACTAGACTACCTGTGGGCTTACGGCTAGTGAGTGGTGGGGTGAGTGCGTGTCTATTCTTGAGCGTATCTAGGGCTTGGCGTGCAGAACTCAGTCGCTCTGTAACATTTGGTTCTGTCAGTTTACCAATCCAATTCACAAAACCCAAATCGACACTTACTTTATCAGCAAATTGAATGCGAGAGTTCTGGTATGGTAAATCAGCAGGAGGCGTTCCGGTGAGGAGATGAATCAAGGTTGTACCTACAGCATACAAGTCAGAGGCGGGAACAGCACGACCTGCAAACTGTTCCATTGGTACATAACCGTAGGTTCCTACAACTGTAAAAGTCGCACCTTCTAACACCGCTTGATCTTGCACTGCGCCAAAGTCAACCAGGTAAACGCGCTCATCCTCACCCCAAATTAAATTGCTGGGTTTGATATCTCTGTGCAACACAGGAGGGTTGAGTTCGTGCAGGTAAACAAGAATGCTCAAAATTTCTGTTGCGATCTTTTCCACCTGTGACTCACAAAACCGATGCCCCCGATTCAGCAGTTGCTGGAATGATGTTCCGGGAACGTAACTGTGCACTAACCCAAACCAGGGAAATCTTGAGCCAGGTTGCTGTTCCAAAACAAAGTCATCCCGATACTTGGGAATTCGGGGATGATTGAGATTTTTCAGCACTTGAGCTTCACGTTCAAACAGCTTATGTTCATCCCACTGCATCTGCGGACTCAGAGCAAGCAGTTTGACAACCACTTGTTCTTGAGGCTGTGTATGCAAATCTACTGCTAACCAAGTTTGACGACTAGCATCTTGCCCTAATTTTTCTTTAAGTTGATAACGAGACTCCTGGGGAGTCGCCTCGCGAATGCAAAGAACTTGTCCACCTTCTGCCATAACCAAAAGCTTAAAATCTAAAGTCCCAACCAATGCTTGATTTCATCTACGAGCCAACGGCATACCTGATGAGAAAGAGGTGGTTTCAATCTTCCAAATGAATACTCTTCGACACCAACAGCCAAAGTTACCTCAGGAATTTTCTTGTTACCATAGCCGCCAGAGTCACTTTTAAAAACATTATCAATCTCTAAGACATTTCCTCGCTGTCGTTTGATGCAAAAACCTAATAATTTCACTTCAATTTCAAATTGCTGATGATCGAAGTTGATATTGGTTTGGGCAAACACAGGTAATAGAAACCAAGCCCCCAATACAAGACTACCTGCCAACCAAAACAAATAAACCCAACCGCTGATCAGCATCGACAGCCAAAATAACCAAAGTCCCAACCCCGTCAGTACAAGCCAATTTCTTGGGGTAGATATTACCTTGTACCAAGGGACATGAAGTTGAATCTGCAAGCGCCTTGGTGATTTGTCCACCCAAATGCAACTTTCCGGGAGTCGTGGACTAGCAATTTTGATCGCATTTTGATTAGCCCTAAGAGCGTCAAGTGCTTGTTGAGCGCTACTAAAGCGTCTTTCAAGATTAGGCTCAGTCAGTTGCTCTAACCAACGGACAAACCCAGGATTGAGCCTGACAAGGTGAGCAAACTGCAAGCGAGAATCTTTCTGAGGCAAATCTGCTGGAGAAATACCCGTCAGCAAATGAATCAATGTTGCTCCCAAAGCATAGAGATCAGATGCTGGAGTTGCTCTTCCGCCAAACTGTTCGAGTGGTGCATAGCCATAAGTTCCCACCACTGTAAAAGTAGCACCTTCTCTTGCAGCGCGGTCTTGTACTGCACCAAAATCAACCAAATAAATACCAGAATCTTTACCTACTAGCACATTGCTAGGCTTAACGTCCCGATGCAGCACAGGAGGACTCAAACCATGCAAATAAATCAGAATTTTTAGAATCTGAGCAGCAATTTTACGAACTTCTGGTTCTGCAAACACTTGACCTTTAGTGAGTAATTGCTTGAGTGATGTACCAGGAATATATTCTTGAACTAACCCAAAGTAGAGTAACTGGTCATCAATGCAAAAATAATTACGATAGTCAGGAATGCGAGGATGGTTCAACTGTTTTAAAACTTGTGCTTCTCGCTCAAAGAGTTTCAAACTCTCCCACTGCATCTGGTCGCTAAAGGTCAACAGTTTGACCACAATATCGTCTTGTGTTGACAAATCCAGTGCTAACCAAGTTTGACGACCTGCACCTTCACCCAGCTTTTCTTTCAGTTGATAGCGATTATGTATAACCTGTTGCGTTTGCAGCATCGTGTTGCTATTCCTCAACACTTCTGTTGTACCAAAATAACACTCTTAACCCTAAAGATAACAAGGCAATCCCTGTTGAAGGGAAGTATTCCAATATCTATAGTAATAAAATTAATATACAAAACGAAACAACCGTATTCCGGATGTCCTGAGCAAAGTTTTGGTAGACACACCTGATACAAGGCACTTGGGTCACTACCTAATTATACTAGAGAGCAATTTATCTTGCTTTTGGTTTTTTCGGACTTGTCTGTGGTGGACAAGTACAATTACTTCCAGGGTTAGTAGGATTAGATGCTTGGGATCGGATAAGATCCCCCGCCTGCGGCGACAGAGTTAAAAAGGGGGTAAAATAGCCCACTGAATAACAAGGTTCCCGACTCCTTTAAAAGTTGTCGGGAATCTGAGCAGGCACTTTCACACAAATCAAATATAGGATTCCTATTTGAGTTTTGACGAAGCTAGGTACACCTTTATTTCTTCTTTCCTGTTAAGCGTTAAGCGTTAAGCGTTAAGCGTTCCCTTCCCCTACGAGTTCGTTCACCAAATCAAACCGAATTCCTATAGTTGACTACTGTAAGCACTATAGCCATAAGCTAGAGTTTCTTTCATCGCAGCCGACGGCTTGAGACTTCTGTTAATTGAATTAGCAAAGGGTATCTGGATTCCTTTGATGGTTTCTGGTAAAATTGCATATTCTTGTGTTGGTTCTACGATGTATTGTGGACACTTAGTTTTCATTCCAGAAGTAGTTAACATTGCATTTATTTCTGCAGATGAATATTGCTTGAGATAAACTGAGTTCTGTTTTGGGTTTAACCTTCTGACTAAATTATGAATTATATGAGAAGGACAAGACTTGTTGTGGAAAGAATGATTGAAGACGAAAGTTCCACCTGGCTTGAGTACACGAGATACTTCAACCAAGAGGTTTCTAATCTGTGCTTCTGGTATATGCATAAACACACAGTTAGAAATAATCAAGTCTACAGAATTATCTTCTAAAGGCAGTAATTCAGCAGAAGCACAAATAATGTAAAACTCTGCTCCAGGGAAAAAATCATATTCTTGCTTACACTTGAGTAACCGTCGCAATAAAGACTCCGAGATATCAATGCCATAATACTTTTGACACCTCAAATTTTTGTCCTTTGAAAGAAACAAAGGAATTCGACCATACCCACAGCCAATTTCCAGAATAGAATCCACAGACTTATTGATAGGAAACTTATTCCAAGTTCCTCCAGGTCTTCCGGTTAAAAGAGTGTAATCTTGTTTCAGTGGTGATGTTTCTTCTGCTTGTTCAATTTTTTGAGAACCGTAGTACGTCTTACCAATTTCGTCCCATCTTTGTTTTTGTTCAGTACTGTTCAACTGTTCGTAATCGTTAGGAAAATAAATGCCATCCCGAAGTTGAAAGTCATTCAAACTGATTTTGGCGTTGAGTGATGTGCTCATGAGATTATTCCTGCTCAAGTCCTTAATATGTTTCTGGTTATACTCTGAAGTTCATCTAAACTTCAAGTCGTCTTACTTATGGTTTTTACTTTTATTTATACATATAAAAATAAAAAATTCTTCTATTCCAAAGTCTTACATAACCGAGGGAAGGGGAAAGGGATATAAGCCTCGGGCGTGATGCCAGGGTGACGTACTATAGCAATCCTAAATCATAAGCCCTACGGGCACGCTGGGCGAACATGAGAAATTTGGAAACAATTGGGCGATTATAAATCGCTACTACACAAACCAAGTCCACCTACGTGGACTTAATAAAATAACCCGCGCAGGCGGTGAGACAGCGCGAATCACGGCTTTCCCGACCTAGGCGACTGCGTAAGCGCAAGCGCACGAATCGAGCGTATCTCTTTCAGAGACGCTTACGCGTTCGCGTAAGCGTGTCCCTTTGGGACTTACAAAGCAGCGTCTGTGCAGGAGATACGCGTAAGGGTGTCCCTTTGGGACTTACAAAGTAGCGTCTGGGCAGAGGAGATACCCGGAGGGGTTTTGTCTCGTGTAGCCGCGATTTATAATCGCCAGGATTGAACCAAATGTTACTTTCTTGAGGCGGTTTCTCCAGAACATTGCGCGATAAGCCAGAGGCGAGAGGCGATCGCCTCTCGCCCCTGATTTTTCATGTCAGCTAATCACGGGAAAATCTCACGAACCTTAGATGAAAATGTATTTCCCCTACAGCCTTACACCCCTTTTTCATCTCAGTTTCTATACAAATAGCCTGATCAGAAAATTCCTTGAACGTATTGCGCTATCCTTCCCTACCCTCAGCCGCAGGCGGGGTAGGGAAGGATAGCGCGGCGTATTGGTCGTCCTCGTCTTCATGGGAATAAATTTAAACTCAACGACGAAACTTCATGGTGGACACCTGACAAAATGTTAAAGATACTCGACCTAAAATTGGGGCGAATGCGCCTACGTCTATGGTGCAATCTCCATTTCCAACACTCTGCCAAGATCAACATGGATTTGATTCAAGTTGAGCGACTTGACGAAGGGCTCATCCGAACAGCTAAACCTTTATGGCTGATCTGGGTAGGTGAGGGAATACCCGAATTATCCCAAATTTGGCGTCAGTATCTACGTCGCTTTGCCGTGGACCACTGGTATCGATTTGCCAAGCAACGCCTTCACTGGACACTACCTAAGTTGGGTACAACAGAGCAATCTGAGCGATGGAGTGATCTTATGCCACTGCTCACTTGCCAACTTTGGTTAGCTCGTGAGCTTGTGAACGTTAAGCGAAGCTCTGCCGTAGGCAATCGCCCCCTTCCTTGGCAAAAGTCAGTTACTAATTTGACGCCTGGAAGAGTTGCTCAGTCGATGGGAGGAGTTTTTGCGGCGATTGGCACACCAACTCAACCTCCCAAATCCCGTGGAAAGTCCCCTGGGTGGCCTACAGGACAACCTCGCCCCCGTAAAATCCGTTGCCCTATGGTAGCTCTGCCGTAGGCAATCGCATAGCCCAGAAATACCCAACTCGTTATACCTTTTTACCAGTGCGTAAATCCATGTTCTGCTATAGCCCGTTATTTCCCCTACTTCCTCTGTTTTCTTGCCTTGCGCTAGTAACCATATAATTTGATACTGACGTAAAGTCTGCCGGGGGAAGCAACCCAAGCGGCGAGCTTTACGACTTTCTATTCCGTCCTTAGCTTGTTTGTAAAGTTGCTCTAATTCAGAGATATTTAAATGCTCGGCTATACTGATTCGTTTTGGCATAAGTCATATTTTTACTTTCTTTTTTTTTCGTAAGCGATTATGCGGACATGATATAACGGGAGCTTCTAAGAGTCAAAATTAAGTTGTCTGTACTCCATTCCAACCCCAAGCTTCTGGCTTCATAGGCTGGGCATCCCCTAAGCTTCCACCAGCAGACACCATGAGTCCCACGGCGTTTAATGCTCGTTGCAAGATATTACGAGCCGCGTTTTCGTCTGTGTCGATGACCGCATTGCATTTATGGCATTCATGAGTACGTATCGACAGGGTTTTAGGTACTTTCGCCCCACAATTTGAACAATCCACAGTTGTGCCATAAGGATTAACTTTAACAAGGTGAACGCCGCATCTGACTGCCACTGCTTCCAGCTTGTTAATGAAACTACCCCAAGCCACATCTAGGATTGATTTACCCAAAGGAGTGCGAGCTAAACTTCGGATATTCAAGTCTTCAACTGCAATTAAGTCATAGCGTTTAACCAGTTTGTGTGCCGTATTGTAGTGAAAATTTTCTCTCACCCGCCCCACTCGTTGGTGAATGCGAGCAATCTTGTTTTGCAGCTTCTTGTAGCCATTAGACCCTTTGTGCTTGCGGGATAAAAATTTTTGTTGTCGGGCTAAATGATTTTGTGCAGTGCGGTATGGCTTGCTTGGGGGCACTGTTTCGCCCAATGATGTGGTCAGAAATTCTTTTAATCCTACATCCACGCCAACAGTAGATTTCACTTCATCTAATGGCAATGGTGATGGCACTGTGTCATCTTCTAGGGACAAGCACACATACCAACCATCCGCTTTTTTGACTATCGTTGCCTGTTTGAGATTAAACCCGACTGGTAATGGTCGATGCATGATTACGGGCATTAAGCCAATCTTAGACAAACGCAATACTCCGTTCTCTAAAAAAGCCCCTGCCTTGGGATTATTGACTCGTGGAAACACGAAAGAACGCATTTGTCCCGACTTCTTAAACTTCGGTCTGCCTCCCCTTTTGCCACTCTTGTCGGGAAACAACCATTTCTTCCAAGCCTTATTCAAGCGTTGTAGATTAACTTGCTGAGATTGTACCCAAACATTCTTGTAATTGGGAAACAACTGTTTTGTTTGCTTCAGGTCTGACTGCTGAGTCACGTAGTGCTAGTCCATCGCCTGCGCGAAGTCATAGCCCTCACTGGTTTTACCCGCTTTGAAGCCGCAATGCCAAATATTGAGGGTGAAATCGACGAATTAGCGATTAATGTCCGTCGCGCTGCCCTTGATTTTGAAACAAGCTGGATACCTGCCATTGAAAACAAAGGCGAAGGTGTCTTTATCTCGTTTCATAAGCAAGTCATAGAGGAATGGTTCAAGCGCGATGCGGTGAAGAAGCGGGCGGAAGATTTAAACCGTGGTTTTCTCAAATGGCTTGATAGCAAAGGAATTCCCCGGGATAAAGCCACATTCCCAGGTGTAAAATACATCATGCTGCACTCGCTATCTCACTTGTTGATTACAGCAGTATCCCTCGAATGCGGCTATGCTGCGAGTGCCATCCGTGAACGCATTTATGCAAGCGATTCTGGGTATTGAATTTTACTTTATACAGGTTCTTCAGGTTCTGAAGGGACTTTGGGTGGTTTAGTAGAAGTTGGTACACCCATTGATTACCATCTCGGAAAAGCCCTGGGGTTAGGAAGACTTTGCTCGAATGACCCGGTTTGCGCTCAACACGAACCGGAGAACCCCCGCGAAGAACGCTTTCTGCACGGTTCTGCGTGTCACGGGTGTTTGTTAATTGCTGAAACATCCTGCGAACGCCGCAACGAATTTCTTGATAGTGCACTCGTGGTGAATACAGTTGAAGAATTAGACGCTGCATTCTTTCCAGATGATATTTTTGCCGATGACTTTGTGACTAGTTAATTAGCTACCCCCAAAAGCAGCGTTTTATCTAGCTACTTGCCGCACCTAAAAAAGTTACAAAAAAATTGACAAATTTATATCATTCACTTGAATCAATCCATAAAATAATATATTTTAATAGCATAAAATACTAAATACATAAAAATTCTTAACTCGCAACATCAAATCCTTGAGGAGAGGCAGAAAGCCTAAGGAGTGAAAAGCAAACTATGCCAAACTTTTAGGGTTACTTTGCCGCTTGTTGTACCGAACTCTAAATTTTACCGATACTTATGGTAGCGCGCACTCTTACACAAAAGCCCCAGATAAAATCAGGAGAAGATTGCGACTGTTTAAATCTACCTTTTACCAAAACGCGCGGGTGCAAAGGTGCAGATTTTGTTGGGGTTTAGGAGGGACTTTGAAAATGTACTTATTGTACACCAAGCAAACAGAGCCAAAAGAATACTCACCGCCCTCACCTCATGTTTGATACAGTGGTCAACAATAACGTGGCGGGTTTGGTGCCGCCATTAATTTTACCCTAACACCCCTAATTGTTGATTGCAGTAATCCTAAAGGTGCGTTACCCTACCTTCTTAGTTGGGGAAGTCAATATCGCAACTAACACCTATGTCCTCAATAAATTTTTGCAGCAAAAGTAGATTTTTTCTATGACTCAGCCTTCTTCTCAAAAGCAAGCCGAGCAACAGTTGAATCAGTCAAAAGGGCTTCAAGAGTCTGCTGATCCGAAGCACAGGCCACAGGAATGGAGTTTGAAAACCAAGGCAATAGCTTGGGCTATGCTTGTTAGTATGCTCCCTGTGCTGACAGTAGGGACAACTACTTACTACTTTGGTAGCCAGTTGACAGCCAAACAGATTTCCCAAGCAAGACAAGCAGATACCACAAGTCTGGCAGAAGCTGAACTTGGACTACATAGACTGCTGTCACTGCTGTTAATTGAAACGGGGGTGACGGCAGTATTGGCAGGTGCGATCGCTGCAATTTTAGGGATTCGCGCCATTCGTCCAATCCTGAACGCCGCCTCAGTCTCTACCACTATGGTGAATAGGTTACGTCGAGAAAGCGCGGATTCTGGCACCTCCATCGTCAGCAAAGATGAACTGGCTGTCTTAGAGACAAACATCAACTTCGTCAAAGAACAGCTTCCGGATTTACTCTGGAAACAAGAAGCCGAAGCCGAACGCTCCCAGGTGTTTCACAACATTAGCCGCGGTATTCGCCAATCACTCACTCAAGAAGATATTTTGCGAACCACTGTAGAAGAAGTTCGCAAGGCTCTAAGAATTGACCGCGTTGCCATCTTTCGTTTTGATTCTAACTTGGATGGAACTTTTGTAGAAGAATCTGCAGCACCTGAGTTGCCAAAAATCCTATGGACTACCATCTCAGACCCCTGTTTCCAAACAGGGTATGTCGAACAATATCGAAATGGTCGTGTTCGTGCTATTGATGATATCTATCAAGCTAATCTCACTGATTGTCATATTGGGTTGCTAGAGCGATTTGCTGTAAAATCTAATCTAATCGCACCCATTCTCAAAAACAACCAGCTATTTGGCTTATTGATTGCACATCAGTGCTTTGAACCTCGTACATGGCAGCAGTATGAGATTGATTTGTTTGCTCAAATAGCGGCACAAGTGGGATTTGCTCTTGACTACGTTAAGCTCTTAGAACGGATAGATACAAAAGCCGATCAAGCTCAAGCATTTATAAATATTACCCGCCGCATTCGAGAATCGCTCAACGAAGAGGATGTCCTAAAAGCTACCGTTGAAGAAACCCGTAAAGTACTGAGCGCTGACCGAGTGCTCGTTTATGGCTTTGACAGCAACTGGTATGGAACTGTGGTTGCAGAATCAGTGCTTCCAGGTTTTCCCAAAGCGTTGCGAGCCAAAATCAAAGACCCCTGCTTTGTTGAGGGCTATGTAGAAAAGTACCAAGCTGGTCGAGTTCAAGCCACCAATAACATTTATGAAGCTGGCTTGACTACTTGTCACATTAGCCAACTCGAACCCTTTGCTGTCAGGGCAAATTTGGTTGCGTCCATTCTCAAAGATAACCAGCTATTTGCCTTATTAATTGCACATCAGTGTTCGGGACCTCGTGATTGGCAGCAGTATGAAATCGATTTGTTCACCCAGATAGCCACGCAGGTGGGATTTGCTCTCGACCATGCTAGACTTGTTCAACGAATCGATGCTGAAGGAGTGCAAACTCAATTGCTTGCGGACATGACCCGTTCCATTCGGGAATCGCTCAACGAAGAGGATGTCCTCAAAACCACTGTTGAAAAAACCCGCAAAGCAATGAGCGCTGACCGAGTACTGGTTTATGGGTTTGACAGCAATTGGTATGGAACTGTGATTGCAGAATCAGTGCTTCCAGGTTTTCCCAAAGCGTTGCGAGCCAAAATCAAAGACCCCTGCTTTGCTGAGGGCTATGTGGAAAAGTACCGATTTGGTAGAGTTCAAGCTACCAATAACATTTATGAAGCTGGTTTGACTACTTGTCACATTAGCCAACTCGAACCGTTTGCTGTTAAGGCAAATTTGGTTGCGCCCATTCTCAAAGATGACCAGTTATTTGGCTTATTGATTGCGCATCAGTGTTCAGGACCTCGTGATTGGCAGCAGTATGAAATTGATTTATTCACCCAAATAGCTACGCAGGTGGGATTTGCTCTCGACCATGCCAGACTCCTAAACAAGGTAGAGCAGGCGTACCAATCTGCTGAAGCGACCTCTTACGAGCAGCGTGAACAAAAAGAAGCACTCCAGCTCATGGTACTTGAGTTGCTCAGAGGTAGTCAAACATCTGTCCAAACCCTTTCAGGTGAGGCTCTTAGCCAGGTTGAGTCCCTTACTGGTGCCTACAATCAAATTCAAGCGTTAGTTGATTCGGCTATGGAAATGCTGATTTGTGCCCAACAAGCAGAACTCCAAGAGCAGCAGCTCACTCAGGCAGTACACGATGGACATTCGTCGATAGACCCGATTTTAGAAAACTTGTGTGATGTCCAAGTAAAGGTTATGGAAGCTGTCGAGAAGGTCGAGCGTCTAGACCAACCTTTTCAAAAGTTCTCCCAGCTCGTGGGCCTCATTAGTCATATAGCATTTCAAATAAAGCTCCAAGCTATGAATACAGTACTTGAAGCAAGTCGCACCACAGAAGGTGGTGAACAATTTGCTTGGCTCGCTGACCAAGCACTTTCTCAAGTGCATCAATTAGAAGCGAGTATTGCAGAAGTACAATTACTCGTTCCAGAAATTCAGACACAAGCCAATGAAGTAGTTGCTGTTATAGAATACGGGGCAGAACAGGCCATGAGGGGGATTAGATTGGCGCAGGAAACTCAGGAGAAGTTCAATCAGATTATTATGCTCAGTGAGCAAATGAAAAAACTGGTCGAGGAACTTGTCCAAACTGCTCCTGTCCAAGCAAAAACTTCAACCTCAGCAAGCCAATCTATTCTAGAAGTTGTCAGTATTGCCAGCAAGACTTCGGAACAAGTCCTGGCAGTAGCTAAGTCTTTAGACAAGCTGTCAACACTCGCACAAAATCTACAGGAGGATGCTGATTGACATTCCCACCACGCTAAAGGTGCCGGGATTCTCCAAGACTAAGCCAAGTCCGGTGACATCCCATAGACTCAATTAAACAAGATTGCAAAAGTAACAATTGCCACTCTTGCAGGGAAAAGGCAAAAGTTAAAAGGGAAAGGTTTTTTATATTTTTCCCCTCTTACACCCCTTACACCCTGCCCTCCCGGCGTTGACCATCTATAATTTGGCAAGAGCGATCGCCTGGTACTCAGCTATATCCGTTGCCAGGTAGATTAGGACATGAACTTATGAGAAAAAACGGACATCACCAGACTTTCACACGCCTGTTAAGCGTTAAGCGTTCCTTACTATACCTACCCACCTCATTAAGGACTGGTCGAGCGTGCGCTTTTTCAGTGTCCACAATTGGTTGGGGTTTGAATAGCAATACATTTGATTCTGACTTCTGGCTTGGTGACTTGGTGAGACCAGTGCTGCACAGAGAAGTGCCTTGCGGAGCCAGTACTGCAGGAGGGTTTCCCTCACTTGGTATCTGGCGTCGGGTTAAGCGCGTTGTGGCAACTAGCCCCGATAGGCGTAGCCGTGCCGCAGGCATAGGGGGCGCTACGCAAACGGAGAGGGTTTCCCGACAGAGGCATCTGGTGAGACAGCGCGAATGACGGCTCTCCCGACCTAGGCGACTGCGTAAGCGCAAAGCGCACGCCAAGGGCGAACGCGTAGCGTCTCCGCAGGAGATACCCGAAGGGCGTTCGCCGTAAGGCGTGCGCTCTGCGCACACCCGATAGCCGTAAGGCGTGGCCGTTCCCACTAGGGTGAATTCTTCTTCAATGAGAAAAGTAAAAATGTGATAAAAGTCTGAAAACAATGTATGCAAACCTTGACAGATTTAAACATACCGCCGAAATTATTCGGTGATGGTAGAGTAATGGTGCATTGATGGTGTGTGAAAACTACGCTACAAGTAGCACTAAAGATTAACCAGGGAAATCTGAAAATTGTAGAACTTATTTTTTTGTTTGAAATGATGAATCTTAAATGAACCAACAGGGAATTTGCAATGCTTTAATTAAAATATGTAGATAAATTGCTTGTTTGTAGTTAAAACCCTGTATTACTTCGTAGTATTGATGCCTACACCCTGTCCGAGTGCCTCAAAGATCTCTTCAAGACAATCTTGCAGAACGATGGCACTCTCCAAAAAAACGTATTTAGTGTTTGCCTCATATTGGCACAGTCAGTACAAGATGCTGTGCTAGAGTGACAACATTGGCGCTAGCGTGAAGGATAAGATATGGTCGTAGAAAGGTGTTTGAGGGTTTATTATAAACCCATTTCTCATCTTCACAAACGACGAGAAAGCCTTTTCGACTTGACAAAATGGAGTTTTGCGTCAGGCGTTGCACAAAAAGCTATCCCTAAGTCAATGAGTGGCAAAAACGTGCTGTTTGCGTCATATTTCTGCAAGCTCCTCTGCTCCAATAGCTATATTGACCGGACAAAAATTCACAAATTCTGATTATGGCAAGTAAATTAGTCTCTGTTAGAGAATACACTGTTAAGGCACACAAACGGACGATTCATACGCGGGTTTTCAACTTCCTCTGTAAGGAATGCGGTGTTCCGGCGAAGCGCGAGACTTACGGTTCTCGACCGTTATATTGTGAACAATGTCGTCCTCCTCAACCACCGAAAAAATCATTAATGAAGCCTCAAAAGGCTAAACCTAGACCAATGACCTATAAATCTAAAACTGATTTGGATTGAGTTGAAGCTATATGACTACTAAGGGAAAACTAGAGCCACCACCCCAAACATTGTTGGAGCCACTTTTGGAATTACGGGAGTACTATACTGCTCTTACTGAAGAGTATGAACGCTTATGGCGAACTGCGCGATCGCAACTTGTCCATGTAGAAGCCTTGTTATCCAACTGGTCTGGTGTTGATGAACGCGACGATCTAACGGCTGTCGTTGAGATGTTGTCTTTTGCACCCACTCCTAGCCAACAAGATTCCTTCTCACCACAACAGTTCAAGAATATTTCTGATGTTGAACAACAACAAGCGAAGGACTCAGAACTCCCAGACTCGGAGTCCTCATCCGACATAGATTTGGATGATGCTGAACAACAACAAGCGATCAACTCAGAACTCCCAGACTCGGAGTCCTCATCCGACGTAGATTTGGATGATGCTGAACAACAACAAGCGATCAACTCAGAACTCCCAGACTCGGAGTCCTCATCCGACGTAGATTTGGATGATGTTGAACAACAACAAGCGATCGACTCAGAACTCCCAGACTCGGAGTTCGACGTAGATTTGGATGATGTTGAACAACAAGCGATCGACTCAGAACTCCCAGACTCGGAGTTCGACGTAGATTTGGATGATGTTGAACAACAACAAGCGATCGACTCAGAACTCCCAGACGATGAAGACCAGCACATAGATTTAGATGAGGAGTCACCCGACGAAGAAAACACGGTAGTTACATCACCCACTTCATCCCCACAAAAGGAGATACCAACCCAGAATAACGATTACTCTCCTGGGACAGATGTTCCAATGCTGCCCCAGTTCCAAGTTCTCACGCGAATGCAAGCGATAGAGAAAATATTGCGAGAGAATGCTGGAAGTGTCTGTCATATAGACTTTGTTGTGCGCTCACTTTTTGGCGATTTAGAGCCAAGTGTGTTCAAAATCGTCAAAAGTCGCATCCAATCCTCTCTGACACACGGCAAAGAAAAGAGTTACTGGGCTGCCGTTCCGGATGAGCCAGGGTGTTATACTCTGGATTTAAGCTTGATAATACCAGCAAATGGTAAAGTCAAATCCAAGATAATCAAACCTAAAAAGAAGAAACCCTTCCTACTCCCCAAGGCAAAAAGGGCATCAATGGTACCTGAATATGAAGGTAAATTTTTGATTGATGCCATCTGCATACTCTTGCAGAAAAATTCCGGGAAAATCTTCAGCGTAGCTGATGTGATCACAGGACTTTATGGAGAACTCAATGCTGAAGAACTAGCAGAGATAAAAACTGCCGTGCATAATGAACTTTCTAGAGGTCACCGGATAGGAAGATTCTCTAGAGTTCCTGAAAAAACTGGTTATTATACTTGGGATTTAAGTAAAATCCGGAGAAAATAGCCTTGTGATCGCAACTTGAGAAGTCAAAAGGAGTTTGCACTGTGGAATGGCAAATGCAAAATTCGCAAATTTGCAACTCAGCTAACAGAAGCCCCAGTTGCAAATTCAGGGCGACTCCAAATGACTTCTGCAAGCATTGCCTAATGTTGTGGATAACGTTAGGGAGCTTTTTTACTTCCAAGCATCCTCCCAAAGTTATTGCGCATTTGCTGGTCTCGACCCAGGTTGTACTGTAACTTGCACGGTTGTGTCATTACGTTGCAGTTGCATTTGCACGTTTGCCCCAACGCCACTTTTATCAATTATCTGCTGCACTGTATCCGCAGTGGTAACAGATTGATTGTTGATTTGTCGGATGACATCTCCTGGACGTATTCCGGCTCTATCAGCCGGAGAACCAGGAAGAACGCGGACAATCAGAATGCCTTGGTCTGCTTGCACGCGGACGTTACTATTAGAAAGGCTGTTAATCCGTTGCTTAAGTTCAGGTGTCAGGGATACCATCTGAATCCCTATGAAGGGATGTTCAACTTTGCCCTGAGTAATTAATTGTTGGGCAATTCGCTCGGCGGTGTTGATGGGAATCGCAAAGCCTATTCCTTGAGCGCCCTGGATAATAGCTGTGTTGACCCCAATAACTTGACCACGAGCATTTAGCAGTGGACCGCCGGAGTTTCCAGGATTAATGGCTGCGTCAGTTTGAATATAACCAACGCGGTTATCAGATGCACCGATATCACTAATAGAACGATCCGTTGCACTAACAACGCCCACTGTTACCGTTTCTTGCAAACCTAAGGGATTCCCGATTGCGATCGCCCACTGTCCTGGCTGAACCCGCTGAGATGTTGCCAGTTCTACAGTTGGCAGGTTATTTAGTGGAACTTGCACAACCGCAATATCAGTCAATTTGTCTTGTCCCAAGACTTTTCCTTCAACAGTACGACCGTCGGACAATGATACCGATACTGTATCAGCATCGTTGACAACGTGAGCATTTGTGAGAATCTGTCCATTAGCATTAATCACAAAACCAGAACCAACACCACGCACCACTTTCTCTTGAGGCTGTGCTGGTATCTGCCGACCAAAAAACCGTTGATAGAATGGGTCATTTAAGATCTCTGGGACTTGGCTTCTGACAGTTCTGGAAGTATTAATTTGCACTACCGCAGGTTCAACCTTATTTACCACAGCAACTACAAAGTTATTATCCTCTGGAGTTGGTGTCAGAGGACGGTTATTTGGAGTAGCAGACTGTTGGACTGGTTGAGCATTAGCAGTATTAGTCTCCCGTGAAGCTTCGACGTTTCTGGATGAGTTTATTGAGCAGGCACTCAAAAATGTAATTCCTACTCCCAGAAGTGGTAACAATAAGTGAGTTATCGGTTTGTTACAAAAGAATTTGTTTGTGAGATTATTTTTGTGCTCGAAACCATCTATATTTAATTTGATAAGCTTTTGATTATTATTTAGGTATTTTTTGTTCATAAGACTTTATTGATTTTATATCTTAGTGTCTGGTGAAAATAATCTCCTTATTTAAGGTTTATATTTTATGATGCTTATTGTCATCTACCATAAGAAAGTTATCACTTATCAGTTACCAGTAGGTGTTGATTTTTAGCTTTAACTGAACCGTATTGGGTTAAAAAGCAGTTAGTAAAGCGGATTTATTATAACAGTCCAGCCTGTTAGTATGGCTATTTTACTGTGTTACTCATTAAAAAATAATTTTTCTTTTCCATTAGGTAGAACACAGGTTAATTATAAGGGCACAGCAATGCTGTGCCCTCACCATATGGTTTATAATCTATGTTTTTGAAGAACAAGTCAGAATTCAGCAATTCAGAATTCAGACGGTAGAACCCGCCACTGATTGGAGACCACCAGATTGAAAATTTGGTGTGGTGTTTCACCATTTATTCATCCGCCAGTCGCACAGAAGTTCATTCTGAACGGCAGTCGCCCCAAGTCGGGAAACCCCTTCGGGTATCTCCTAAGCCCTGCGGGCACGCACTCGCGTTCGGAGACGCTGAGTCCTGAGCCCTGAGTCCCAAAGGGACACGCTGCGCGTTCACGAAGTGTGCGCTTTGCGCTTACGGGCACGGCAAAGCCGAACGGACACGCTACGCGTATCTCCGTAGGAGACGCTGCGCGAACGCTCGATTCGTGCGCTTGCGCTTACGCGTTCGCCCTTGGCGTGCGCTTTGCGCTTACGCCAGATGCCTGGCTGTCGGGAAAACGCCACATGCTATCTCCCAAGGGGAGACGCAATCATGCGAACAAGCCGGGAAACCCGGACGCCAGATACCTACGGAGGGAGACCCTCCTGCAGTACTGGCTCTCCAACGCAGTGGCTCCCCTCCCGCAGCACTGGTCTCACCGCCCACGGCGCTGCCTCCTTCTGGCTCTTGACTCCTGAGTTCTTTTGTTAAAATAGTCTCGGTTTTTGAGAGATCTACCAGTGGTTTAAACAAATCCCTGTTACCTTTGGAAAAGTAACCGGATTCAATCTGGTCAATCGCTTGTTTAAGTTGAGGATTACTGTTGTAATAATCCCACGGATGGTAGCCTTGAGCTTTCATTTGTGAAACTTGCTGTGCCGTCAGTCCAAAGAGGAAGAAATTTTCGTGTCCGACGCGATCGTCCCAAAGGGGCGATTGCGAATTTCAATATTCGCCCCATCCAGTGTACCAATCGTCAATGTGCCATTCATCGCAAAGTTCATTTTATATCAAATCCGTTTGTATCAGAATTATTTCTCCCTCTTCTCTCTCTGCGTTCTCTGCGCCTCTGCGGTTTTTTAATGATTCAGATGTTACCGGATTTAATATTACTCGTGCCAGAAGCTTCTTTACCAGCAGTCGAGATTTGTTCCGAAACATCAGCCGCTGGATATATTCGCTGTGCTAATGCCACATTGTAGTTTGCTAGAAAAACCACTTTAAGGCGAGACCCAAGGTAGTGTTAAGCTGTTTTCAATCAAACCTGATGAGTGATGGAGATGGAGCGATTTTGTAATATTTTTATATTTTCTAATTTCTTAAGCTTTTTCCTCAACCTTGGATGTTGGGAAGTACTTTTGTAATACCTCCCCAACCAACAAAAAGAAGATTCCACTCAGAATTCCTATTCCCATGATGTTCAATTCAACGCTACCAAATCCTCCTAGAATATCAGGACTTATAAGTGTTATAATGAGTAATGAAAAAGCCGAAAAACTACTTATTGTTAAAGACAGCTTTACGCTTTGTTTGGAGAAGTTATAGCGTTCCGTTTGAGCGATTAAATAAGCAACAAAAGGAGCAAACACCGCTCCTACATATGCTGCATAAAAATACACAATCAGATTAACAATCTCCCCACCTTTCAAAGCAACGGCAAGACTAAACAGAGCATTTGCAGCAGTGACGAGTAGCCGACTCCAAACAGATGCAGGCAGAATATTGAAGTCCAAAATTGTCTTGGTTTGCACTCGCAAAATACTGCTGCCAATACCCAGCGCTGGAACCAGTAAAGACATAATCATCAGTATACCTAAAGGCTTGTCGGTGCCACCGCCAACCCAAGCTAGGATAAATGGGAGAGCTTGTTTACCATCAATACCAGCAGGCAAAATTCCTGCGTTCTGTGCTGCGACAACAACTGTTGAAGGTAAAAAAGCAAGCAGTAGTAGCAAAATTGCAGCTATTGTACACCCTCGATACAGGCTGTTTTCATCTTTTGCTTGGACAAGAAACTGCTGATACTTCATATCTATAGGTACCAGCAGAATTGTAGACAATGAGACGCCCACTATAGTTGGCAAACTCATATGCTTGAGTGAGCTAGCAAATTCTATGGGCGATCGCACATAATCACCAAAAGCGTGTAACACCCACAGTCCATAAAGCAAAGCCAAAAAGTTCAGAATCAGTAACCCGCGGAATATCCAGCCTGCTTTTTTTATTGGGAGTAAAGAAATGATTGCAAACAGGATAGCCAAAACAACCATCGTCGGGAGAGTGGGTATTCCGAAAACCTTGAGAATAAAAGCTCCAGAAATCAACTGAACGGCTTCAATACCAATCAGCGATAACCACGACATCAGGCTGACAAAAACTTTTACCCCATCTCCGTAGGCAGAACCTAGCAATGTCCAAATTGGCTCTGTTCGCTTCCAGTAAAATTTTGCCAGTCCTAAAAGAGCTATTGTACCAAAGCCAAGGGAGACAGTATAGAGACTGCCAGCAGCCCCTAAAGTTAGTGATTTCTCAGCGGTTCCTAAAACAAACCCCAAACCGTAATGCGCGGATACTAGCAAGGCTGCTAGCGAGAAGGTGTCGAGTCTGCGCTCTAAAGCCATATTGGCATCTGCTCCACAAATTTTTTTTAAATTTCCCCGTGAATTTTTACTGGCTCGTGGCTAGACTTCATTAACTCGTAGAGATCATAAGCATATAAATCTTCCTGACTTGGCTCATCAGTCTGACTTGTTGCCACAATTGGGTCATTGTATGCTTTCGTTCTACCAATCAGTAAAAGTTTTTTTCCGGCACACTCTCCAATTAATCTGAACTGATGGTCGGGAAAAAAGTTGACTTCATCTGTATATAACGTATGATTTTTGATCGGCATATTTTCTCCTCAATTCTTATAAAAGGTGCGACTGGTTAAAATTAATTCTCAACCTTTAGTTGGGAAAGATGCTGATTCTTCGTAGTCAAGGGAATTGCTAGTAGAGATGCACACAATTACTTAAATTTTTGACTTTTGAATTCACAAAAGATACAGGCTCTTCCCTAAAGGAAATCAACAGATATATGTTTACACTGCCAGTAATGAAAGGCAATGTTAGCAAGGAGAACCTGGGGACAACAGCTTGGAATCAGCAGATGCCATAGGTACTCGTTCCAATGCCGACGGAGTTAGCTGACGGGCTAAGACTGGAAGGTGTCTCTCCATTCAAGATTCGCCCCAATACATTGGTTCCTCCGCTTCTAACCCAGAGTTGAAGTTTTTCAGCAACTAGACTGGATTGAATTAGGCAAGTTTTACCCATACATTCACTAAAACTATACTGAAACGTCCAAAGAGTCAATCCATCTTAACTTCCCACATCAGGACGAGTGCTATTTAACAACTTATCTGGTTAATATTTACGGTGAATTGTATTAATAAAGCTCTGATGGTGGATGCTTCAGTAATTGGTGAGGAAACGTATATGAGTAAAACCTCATATCTTTACAAATTATACCCAAGAATAAAAAGATTGCTCAGGTGCTGAAATACCTATTTTTTAGGGATACTGCAAGCGCCATGACTGCCATACTTGTCAAGCTTAAAAATTAGCAACAGCCTTAATTGGCTGTTACTAGTTAGGAAAAATCATATGATTGACCAAATTGTAAACCAAACTTTAATCAACTTGCACCATATAGCAATCCGTGCAGGAGTTGTGAAATTACTCGTTGAGGTAGGGAACGCTCTGCACAGGCTATGCCAACACAAATGAAATAGGACTGCCATAGCAGACTTTCAAGCTAAAAAACTTCCGTAGCCGCCGCCTGAGGGCAAAGCGGATGCTGTGCGAACGGCGATCGCCCTTGGCGGCTCCCTTTGGGAGCATCGCACAGTATTGAGCTATGTAACACCTTTGGTTGTGATGGCTTTACGAAGTTTAACCATTGTTTAGTTAAACACATAAAACACGGGTCAGCTACCAACTTTATAGAATTATAAGCTTTCCACAGATGTTTTAGTTTTGTCAGAGAGGATGCCTACACAGTTCGTTCCACACAAATGCTCTCGTAAGCTTATTAACTTCCCACCTCAGGATGAGTGCTATTTAACAACTTATCTGGTTAAGATTTACGATGAATTGTATTAATCATGCTTTTATGATGGATGCTTCGGTAATTGGTGAACAAGTCATTGCTACAAACTTAAAGCAGTTTCTTTTGGTACTTGCAGTTTCTTTAGGGGTGGCGACAATATCACAGATATTTAGCTGGTTTCGGCAAATACCTTACACTTTACTTTTAGTCATTGTAGGCTTAGGGTTAGCTTTTGCCGATGTTCGTTTAGTGGATCTTTCTCCAGAATTAATTTTGTTTATTTTTCTACCACCATTACTTTTTGAAGCAGCATGGAATTTAAAATAGTCGAATTTAAAGCGGGATTTGTTGCCAATTACTCTTTATGCAGTTATTGGGGTTGTGATTTCAATAGTGGGGATGGCAATAGGTTTAAATAAATTTGCAGGAATCTCACTCACAACGGCTTTACTCATCGGGGCTAGTCTTTGTGCCACGGATCCAGTTTCAGTCACTGCTTTATTTCGGGAATTGGGCGTTCCTAGTCGTTTGACAACATTAATTGAAGGTGAAAGCTTGTTCAATGATGGCATGGCAGTTGTTGCTTTTAGTTTTTTAGTGCAACTGCCTTTAGGAACAGCTGAATTAGAATTAAAACCAATTGTGGTAGAACTTTTTACAGTTGTTGGTATTGGTATGGCGGTTGGAGGACTCATTGGTTTTGGGATCTCTTACCTCACCCAACGTTTCGATTTACCACTTGTGGAACAGTCTTTAACTTTAGTTTCTACCTATGCAACATATCTTATTGTTGAGGAGTTAGGTGGATCTGGAGTCATTGGGGTTGTGACGACAGGGTTGATTTTGGGCAATTTTGGTTCTCGGATTGGTATGAACCCGCGTACTCGGGTTATCGTGACTGAGTTCTGGGAATTTCTGGCGTTTTTTGTGAACTCAATTGTCTTTCTGTTGATTGGGGATCAGATACGGTATGCCAGTTTGGAGGAAAACTTAACAATCATTGCAGTGACAGTAGGGGTAATGATTTTAAGTCGGGCAATTGCAATATTGTCTTTAAGTCAATTAAGCAATCTTTTACAAGCATCAAAAATTACTTTACCTGAACAAACTATACTCTGGTGGGGCGGGGTGCGCGGTTCTGTTTCTATTGCTTTGGCTTTGAGTGTACCCACAATTGTAGTAGAGCGAGAAAAAATTATTGCTACAGTGTTTGGTGCAGTATTATTTACTTTGCTATTCCAAGGATTAAGTATCAAACCTTTATTACAAAAGCTTAACTTTCTGGGTGACCAGTCCTTACGCGAGCGATATTTAGAAATAGTTGCACGGACTGTTGCTCTCAATCGTGTCTTACAACACCTTCAAGTAGACCAAAGACCTGGTGTAGACCCAGAGTTTTACCGCTATCAAGAAGCACTGGTTAAAGGAGAAATTGAAAATTTAGAAGCACAAATTAACCAGCTACAGGATGAGCATCCAAACATCCGCAACTTTCCAGCTGAACAACTCCGAGGAGAACTTCTGGCTATTGAAGCAGATACGTATGCTGAATTTATGCGGAAAGGTCAGTTAAATAAAGAACTTTCTCCATTGCTGGAAGATGTTTTGCAAAATAGTGAGGGGATTTGAAATACACAGATAAATTCTTCTACATTTAGAAGCTTTGAGATATCTTTGCGATGTGAGTTTCTGATAAAATCCTTACGGTGAAAACGTACTCCAACGTAACATAACAGTCGTAAAAGAGTTGTATCTATCGAAGTTATGATAACAGCTAATGTTGACACAAATCCATTAGATCAAGACTCCTCTAATTGGTCTGCCTTGTTGCAGCAACTGTTAGAGCGTCAATCACTTTCGGTATCTCAAGCTTCTAACTTAATGTCTGGTTGGCTACAAGAAGCCATTCCTCCTGTGTTATCGGGTGCTATTTTAGCAGCGATTCAAGCCAAGGGAGTGTCTGCCGAAGAGTTACTTGGCATGGTTGAGGTTCTATATTCTCAATCTAACAAACCAGCGCAACGAGATTTGATTGTTGGTAACTCACCACTTGTAGATACTTGTGGTACTGGGGGAGATGGAGCATCAACATTTAATATTTCCACTGCTGTTGCTTTTGTGACTGCTGCTGCTGGGGTAAAAGTGGCTAAACATGGTAATCGTTCAGCATCTGGAAAAACTGGTTCAGCAGACGTGTTAGAAGCTTTGGGTGTTAATCTTAAAGCAAGTCTGGAGAAAACTCAAGAAGCTGTGAGCGCAGTTGGCATGACTTTCTTGTTTGCACCCGATTGGCATCCAGCTCTCAAAGTTCTCGCCCCTTTACGAAAAACTCTGAAAGTACGCACAATTTTTAATTTGTTAGGTCCATTAATTAATCCCTTAAAACCAACAGGACAGGTTATTGGTGTCAACTCTCCGGTTTTGGTAGAAACTTTTGCTAAGGTTTTAAATCAATTAGGGACTCGCCGCGCAATTACACTTCACGGACGCGAAAAATTAGATGAAGCAGGGTTGGGAGATAAAACTGATTTGGCTGTGTTGTCAAACCAACAAATACACCTGATCGAACTTTCTCCACAACAGCTAGGCTTAAACCCTGCTCCCATTAGTGAATTACGGGGTGGGGATGTTGAAGAGAATGCAGAAATTCTCAAAGCTGTTCTTCAAGGTAAAGGGACTGGGCCACAGCAAGATGTGGTTGCTCTCAATGCAGCGTTTGCACTGTATGTGGGCGAAGCAGTACCAGATCAAGCAGATGATTATCAAACTTTTTCTCAAGCTGTTATTGTTGCTAAGGAAATTCTCCAAAGTGGACTTGCTTGGAAAAAGTTGGAACAGCTTGCTGAATTTTTGAAGTGAAAGATAATCTGCAAGAACATTGAAGAAAGCAGAGGGCAAAGGGATCAATTGGATGGGGATTGATACCCCAATCAATTATGGGAGAAACACCTGTTCCCTGTTCTCTGTTTCCTATTCCCTATTAATTCTTTTTCTCGTCATCTCCTAACATATGAAGTAATTTTTTTGCACCCAAAGCACCCATAACTGCATCACCAACAACTTCCACAGCCTGTACTACTTTCTTGCCAACATCATGGAGATTTATGTGGTTGTGAAAAATCTCCTCACTTAGCCACTCAGTAGTAGCTTTCAAATTATGAATTGGTGTTGGCAATAACCTCAAATAAGTGGCTTGGCGGATTAAGTGAGCAGGTTCACCCTTGACTTCTAAGACGTCGTAAATGTTAGCAGCAGCATCATTTAACCCAAGCTTAAGAAGAGTTCCGCGTAAGCTTACTTTGACAGGTTTGGGATCATTTCCTGAGGCAATGGCTTTTAAATTGTCAGCAATTGTTATTCCTTGTTGATAGGCAATTTGTGCAGTTGGTGGTAATGAAGCATCTTCTACAACAGCACAATCACCTCCTACAAAAACCTCTGGAAAATGTTGTAATTGTAAGGTTTCCTTGACTTTCAATCGACCGCGTTTGTCTCGATTTTCATCTGGAATTGGTAAGTCTTTGATCAGCGGATGGGTGTCAGTACCTGTTGTCCAAATTGTGGTGGATGTTACAAGTGTCTCAGATTTACCATCACGCTTATACTCAACTGTGCTGGGACTTATCGCTGTGACTTCTGCTTCCAAAAGTATCTCTATTTCCACAGTGCGTTTTTGCAAACTCTTCCCAGCAATTTCACGCATGGAATCCCTGTCACCTTTAAGGATTTCCTTGCTGTTATTAATGAGTACAATCCGCACTTCTTGAGGGTTACCTTTAAGCGCTGCATACCAATCTGGTAAAAAATCTGCTAAAGTGGCTGCCATTTCCACACCTGAAGGACCACCACCAATGATTGCGACTGTGAGTAGTTTACGACGTTGTTCTGGATCTTCGGTTTGTGCGGCTTTTTGGAAACAGTTACGCAAATGTTGATCAATGGCGATCAGCTTTGCTGGCTCCCTGCTGGAGCATCGCATCTTTTTGCGTCCGAAAAGGTAAAGCATACTCTTTTGCTCCCTCAACACCAAAGTAGCCAGTGACGCTACCTAAAGCTAAGACTAAGTTGCTGTAGTTGTAGGAAGTTCCTGAAGTTAACTTGACTTGTCGTTGATGCAAATCAATCGATTCTACTGTATCTTGAACAAAAGTTACACCGCTACCCTTGAGTAATTCTACAAAACGTGGTACTACCTGAAAAGCATCCATCTCACCACTAAAATACTCATAGAGTAATGGCTTAAAGCAAAAGCGTTCGTTGCTATCAATTAAGATGATTGAGTCAGGATAGTCTTGGTTAGCAAGATGTAACGCTGTAAAAAGCCCACTAAAGCCACCACCTAAAATAATTGTTTGAGAAACTGGATTGCTCATAACTGATAAACTAGATTGCTCATAAGATGATTTTTCTCCTATGGGTTTAAAAAAAATGTAGTCAAAGTAACCTAGCAGGCTGCTTGGAAAGTGTGCTATTGTACCAAAATTATTGAGAATCCTTCTAAATCCAAGCGGGTGTGATGATTTTAAGTACAGCCACTTATGCCGTCTTTGTGGTAAAAACAACAGCGAGCAAAATGTTGTAATTATCGCATAGGTAAAGCCATAGAACTATTTCGTACAACAAACTAATATAAGTAAAGAACATTGATTTATATGAATGGATTTCAAGAAATATGCTGAAACAATTCTCTTGGGATTTTAACAATTTTCCATTAGGTAGAAAGCTAACTGTATTACTGCTCGTTATATTTATTGCAGGAATTACTTTGAGTGGCATAGCTTTGTCTGAAATTCTAAAGTACAAAGCTCAAGAGGAAGTGAGTTCAAATGGTAAATTGCTGTTTCGGACTATAAACTCTGTCCGTTCTTACACAAATGATGAAGTCAATCCCGAGTTGGAAGCACGCTTAGGAAAGGATGAATTTGCAGCACAGACTATCCCTGCTTACTCAGCACGGAAAGTTTTTGAAAAGCTACGAAATGAGGACGAAGCCTATAAAGATTTTTTCTATAAGGAGGCGATGCTGAATCCAACAAATATCCGAGATAAAGCTGATAGCGTTGAGACAGAACTTATACAAAAATTCCGTAAAGACAAAAAGCTTCCATTTTTGTCAGGATTCCGTTCTTTTGATAAGGAGAATTTTTATTACATTGCGCGTCCCTTAGCGATAACTGAATCTAGTTGCTTGAGATGTCACAGCACACCAGATCTTGCACCCAAGAACATGATTGCGACTTATGGAACAGAAAATGGATTTGGATGGAAATTAAATCTTATTAATGGTGTTCAGATAGTTTCTATTCCTGCTAGCCAAGTCTTCCAGAAAGCTAATCAATCGTTTTTATTGGTGATGGGAATCGTGACTATCATTTTTGCGATCGCCATATACATGGCTAACTTCTGGCTGACGCGATATGTTGTACGACCGATTAAACGTGTCGTCCGTGTTGCAGAAGCTGTTAGTACTGGTGATATGGATGCAGAGTTTGAGAAAGTAGCTAACGATGAGGTGGGCAGTTTGGTGGAAGCTTTCACACGCATGAAGATAAGTTTAGTTATGGCAATTAAAAGTTTTGAACGATATCGTGGAGGAAATCAGTGAACTATTAGACAAGATTGCAAAAGTAACAATTGCCACTCCTGTAGGGAAAGGAGAAAGGTTAAAGGGGAAAGGTTTTTTCTTATTCTTTTCTCCCTTACCCTTTTCCCTACAACTGCCACGAAGTCTATTGTTTACTGATTTAGGACTTACGCACGAGTTACTAATGAACTTGACTTTGAGATTGCTTCCTTACGTCGCAATGACCCAAGTACGTTATTTTTGCGTAAGTCCTGTGATTGTTGAAAATTATAGCGGTTTTCAATTGCGTCCAATACAGTAGAAACCATACTGTACGGTGAGACCAGTGCTGCAGGAGGGGAGCCACTGCGTTGGAGAGCCAGTACTGCAGGAGGGTCTCCCTCCGTAGGTATCTGGCGTCCGGGTTTCCCGGCTTGTAGACGCCCGGAGGGCGGCTTCCCGCAGGGTAGCATGTGGCGTTCTCCCGACAGAGGCATCTGGCGAATCCGGAGGGATCTCTACACACCGTTGTATATTTGATTGAAACGAGAATCGCTATAAAAATTGATAATGGCTCGCAAATTAGAAAACAAAACAATTGACTACAAATCTAACTTAAACTGGTCATCAGAAACGGAACTCGTCGGGCTAGTATTTGAGTTCGTCACGCTAGCAGATGTTTCTATTTACCCTCAGTATACTATTGGACTGCATGCTTGGTTTCTTGACCAAGTGCGTTCTTATGATCCAGAACTTTCTGCGTACCTCCATGATGGTGAGTCAGAAAAACCCTTTACAATTTCTGCATTAGATGGAGAATTAGTCAGCAGTGGTAGGCAAGTGCAACTGTGCGCCAACAACTCTTACTACTGGTATGTCACAGTATTGTCGAGTCGAGTCTCACAATGGATGGAAAAGTGGGTGCAAAATTTACCAAAAGAACTTAACTTGCGCAATGCATCCTTGCAGATTCGCTCTTGCAATATTGCTCATGATCCCACAACTTATGCTCAACTGCTAAACTCTGAACATGGAGAAACTGTTACCTTAAAATTTCTCAGCCCAACCAGTTTCCGTCGCAAAGGTCATCATTTTCCCTTACCAATGCCAACGAATGTTTTTCACAGTTATTTGCGTCGTTGGAATGACTTTTCTGGAATGTCTGTTGATCAGGAAACTTTTCTGGCTTGGGTGGATGATAACGTGTTGATTATCCGTCACCAACTCACATCTATGAAAGTCCTAGCAGGTAAGAAAGGTGCGGTAACGGGATTTACAGGAACTATAGAATTTGGTTTGACTAAAGAAGCTTCCAAACAACCAGACTTTTGTAAGCTATTTTATGCTTTGGGAAAGTTAGCACCTTACTGTGGTACTGGTCATAAAACAACGTTTGGATTAGGTCAAACACGGTTGGGTTGGTCATCGCAAGCAGCACCCCTATTACCTGATGTGCAAAGCTTGCTAGCAAAACGTATTGAGGAACTGACAGACATTTTTAAGGCACAGCGTAAGCGGACTGGAGGCGATCGCGCAGAAGAGATAGCATCAAAATGGGCAACAATCCTGGCGCGGCGGGAGATGGGGGAGTCATTGCAGCTGGTGGCGCAAGATTTGGAGATGCCTTACGAAACCGTGAAGACTTATGTAAAATTGGCGCGTCGTGCTTTAAAACCAGGGTAGTTTAGTATGTTTTCTAAAACTGGTGTCCACCAGTCGCGTCGCTTCTCCTCGTTCCACCTTCACCAAGTTTTCCCTTGAAGTGGCGATAGTAAGATACAGAGAAATCCCGTTATCAACCGCCGCCAGTACTAAAGCAGCTGATAGGGTTTTTGTCCCGCCTGTGTAGTCAGCAAGAATTTCATCATCAGGGGCTTGTTGTTGGAGATGACGAATGCACTGGTGGATTTTGAGGTAGCATTCTGATAAATCGTCGGGGTTTTGGATGAGAATTAAATCTCGTTCTGGTTGAAAGCGATCGCCTAACCCCACCTGTGCTGGAATGTTTGGTAATCTGTCAATAACTTCGCTTCCGCGTCGGACTTCGCAAGGTGTTCCTTCGCCAATGACTTGGGACTTGCTTCCTTTGTCGCCATCCGAGGCGATGAAGATGATGCGTTCGGGTTGGAGAGTGTGAATTGCGGTGACGATGGGTTGGAAGGAACCCCCGACGGTGACGAGGAGAAGTTTGGGCATGGTGAATGAGTTTGGTGAAGTTTTTATGTAAGTTTTAGTTGGGTATATTGAGGAAACAGCATTTCTAAGTTTTTAATTAAATGGTTCATTTACCTGAAAATAGCTGTAAAATAAACTAAATAATAGAAAGCTCTTCATCAATCAACACACTTCACACTTTTAATACTCCCATCTTCTTTGAGAGACACAATTTTCACCTTCACCGTCTGTCCTTCCTTAAGAACACTAGCTTTCTTCGGTTCCTTCTCAGTTAATTTAATTGTCCCCAAAATCTCATAAGTGACCTTGTTACCATTGATTTTGGTAACTTTTGCCTCTAATATTTGGTCAACTTGAAAGTCTTGGGATTGAACGACTTTGGCAATTTCTACTTGACGGGATGACTCTACAGGAGATGCAGTAAAAATAGGAATTTCTCCAATGGGAACACCAGCATCTTTGTAGTAACGCATGAGGCGAGATACCCAGCCTAAAATTTGCAGAATGGTGTAAGCATTTCCAACACTTTTGAGAGAATCACTACAAGCTTTCTCGATACTGCGGTAATAATTTGAAGTTTTGCCACTGTGTCCAATGACTCTACCATTACTCACCAAGGTTTTTAAATACTTGAAAAACCGAGAAGTTGCATCTGGTTTGTCAACAATAGTGCGCAGATAGGCAACTGCTTTCCCCAATTCGTTAATGTCTGTATCTTCTTTTACTAGGGTTTGAGCGATCACATGAGCAATATCCCACTCTGCATCCGTCAATGATTCCAAGGAAGATTCAAGCATAGTCATAATTAGTACATTCCAGATGGCGGTTCGCGGTCGGTTGGATAGCGCAGTACGGCTGCGAGTTCCTCTAGTTGGGGTTTCTGAATCAAACGCGAGTGGGCTGTTTGAATCTTTTCTTGTATAAATTGTTTTAATTTATCTCCTGTCATCTCGTCAGAATCATTGAGGTTATAAGACGAGTAACGCTGTTTCAGGTTTTGTGCTTGTAAGATTTTTTCCACAGCAACTGTCATCGTTCCCATACCGATGGGTTTCCCGCCTCCCACCTTTAAGGCGATAGGATTTTTGGAGTCTTGTCCTAAGACAATTAACAAAGTTCCTAATTCTTCTGCTAGTAAATTCTTGAAGTGCAATTCAGTTTTGAAAGTATACTCTCTTGCGGCTTGTTGTACAGGAATGCCAGCATTTTGTCCTTTATCAATTGCTTTGATAGTATGATAGTAAAACTTCCGACCTGCAACCCTACCTTGAATAAAGTACGCGCTGCTTTCATCTGGACGAGGACGATACAAGGAAGGCATAAATCCAGTGGAAAAGCCCATGCTTTCACACTTCGCATCGTTGAAATCCAGCAAGCCCTGCCAATCTAACGCACCAAATACCCGACTGGCTGGGCAAAGTTGTTCTTTGTTGCGACAAGGTAGGCGTTCGGTAGGTATTTGATTTCTATACTTGGGAGTAACAACCGCTAGAGTACTGTTAGTAATCGCTTCATAAACAGATCGGATGCAACCTTTGAGGGAACTGCCACCAATTGTAAGCTTTTGGTCAACACCTTGTATCATTGTTTTGATGAGGGGAATACGACTGCCAATGTCGCTACCCATGACAACGACTCCTGTGGAGACGTGGAGAGATGTCTGGACTTTTAGGGTAAGATGTAGGGTACCGTGGAGGCAATCGCTCAAATATTTGTGATGTCCAACGGGACGCTGTAGATTTGGACGTTCTTTAGGAAAAGAGACGAATTCATAAGGTTTAGGTGCAAGTTCAGGGTTTGATGAAGCTGCACGGTTAGGTTTGTTTGGTTGTTGAGGTGGTTGTGGACGATTTCCAGTCATGGTTGCGTAACCTCCACAGTCAAAGCGATAAATTGTACAGTTGAGGTTTGATTATCAATAAAATAACGTTGAGCTAATTTTGGCTGATTGTTTTTTTCTTCTTGTCGAATATCCAAACTCTTAGGGAAAATTAGCTTTTTGGGGAAACGAGTTTCATCTGGACGATACCCATAAGCGGGATATCCATAAGGAGGATTATTGGGTTCTATCCGCCAAGGTTCTTTTTTTTCTTTGTTAATTGTTTCTTTGACTGGGATAAACTCATCATGATTGTCAGCAATTGTGAGCAGCAACACTTCATAAGTATTTTGTCGCTTGTGCTTCCACCGCAGTTCACACTCATGATTAAACATTTGTCCCTCAATCATGGGAAAGTTTTTCTCTACAGGTGGTTGTTCTACAATTCCACTGACTTCATGAGTCCAACGTAAGAAATAATAACTAGGTTCACTTATGAATTTTGGGATTAACTCTAGTAATTGAGCTACTGAGAAAAGTTCTTTCTTATAACCAACAAAAGGTTTCATTTAGCGCCCACCAGTAAATGACTCCAAGATTTGACAGAACGCTCAAACAAATCTTTGACTGTACCTTCTCGCCAGGTGAGTTGTACTCCAAAACCCAAATCCATTTCTTGGGCTGCAACTGGAGTATCTTGATGATCTTGTGTGGGGAAGCCATATAATTGTGCTTCTTGAAGTTCTAAAAACTCTCCAGCACCTAAGAGGAAAGTCTTAGACCATTTTTTCTCACTACCCAAAGCACAAATTTGTTGTTTATCTTCCGATAAAATACATCCAGGATATTGGACAACAGCTTTATTTAACTTCACCTGTACTGTACCCAAACCACGAGATTTAGCAAAACCTAAGCCAAACCAACCATCATCTAAATCTCGCAAGACTAAACCAATTAAACCTAACTGCGCAAGAGTGAAGTTTTTTAAATGAATTTTGGTATGGAATTCCCCAGCAGTGCAAACTTGATAATTGAATGGACCGACTGCGACAGAACCAAATACTCGGTCAATTGCAACTCCATTGCGTTCTTCAATTTTTAGTGGTTGAGATTTATCAGGATAAGCATCTTCTATTCTGACTCGGCTGGCGATGAAAGTGTTACCAAACATTTTGTCTGTAAAAGAAGAGAGTTTGTAAATATCGCTAGGTGATTTATTTTGCAGATAATCATATTTATCATTTAATGGGTCATTAGCCCAAAGCAAATTCCAGTTATTAGAATCGCGCTTGTCTTTACCAACCGTTCTAACAATACGTTCTGCATGAGCGCGAATTGCTCCTTTTAAACTGCTTCCCGGCAAATATATAGAACGTCCTCCAGCATGATAAGTTTCTACAAATTCCATATCCGGCTTAGTTGGATCTGCACCTTCTTTACCAGATTTGATCAGAATTGGACCATCAGGAATTAAGGTTACATTAATTGTGCAGTGGTTAACAAATCTTTTATGCATGACTATAGTTTGTTGTGAAAAAGCATTAAGCAGCTATGAGAGTGTTGAGTTGTAATTCGCATTGTTGAAATACGTAATTAACAACAGCAAAGAGTTTATCGAGTTCCTGAATTGTGTAATACGTGATATTTCTCGTAAAAACTTCTGCTTCTAGCTTCCCGAATTGCCAACGATCACCATTAGAAACAATACCAAAGATAATTATTTTCAATTCGTCATTAAGTCTTTGGGCAGCAATCATTTCTGCTAGACATTGCGCCCAACCAGCTTCAAAGTTGTCTTGTTTGGCTTCGACTAAGATGAAGTATGGTTTGTCAAAAACAACTTTTCCTAAAGGAGAACGTTTAGCTAAAATATACTCAGGAAAACCTGATAGTTTTTCATCATAGTTGAGTGACTGATGACTCCATAAAATAAACTTACTGCGGTAGCACTTCCAAACTTCTTTGAGGACTGGATAAATGAGATTTTCACAAATAGCAAACTCTGAATTATCAACGACACCATCCCGCATCATGGTTTCTAAGTCTTCTCGGAAGTAGTCAGGGATATTAAATTCAACTTCCCCTACGAAATTAGCTTCGGTGTAGATAACTTGAAATGCTTTGAGAACTTCACCAATAATTTTGTAGCTACTAAAAGCCATATTTACCTCTTCGCTTCCGTGTTATTTTTATTCGGTGCTTTAGTCTGAATATGTTCAATTAACTTTTGTACCCAATGGTCTTTAAAATCCCGTGCATCTTCATAAGCACTCTTGTCTCCCATAACCAATTTTTTGAGATAATCTAGTAATAACTCAGGTTGTTTTTCGGGATAGTCAAACCAAAGCATCTCGTTAATGTCCAGTTTAACAACACCCAACCCGCGAGAACGCCCACCACCCAAAGGTACCTGTTCTGTTTCAAACTGGTGCAAACCAATCATCAACAATCCCAGTTCCCATTCTTCAGCATTCTCCACCACAGCCTGAAACTCAAACTGTGTTCCAGCAGGAACGACTTGGAAATCATAGAGTTTACCATCTGCGGCTGTTTCCGTATCTCTGTCAATGGCGACACCATCTCTTTCTTGGTATTGTCCAAACCAGGTATCAGGTACTATGGTTAAATCTCGGACTTGGAATTTGCTGGCTAGCCAGGGAGAACCAAAAAGGTGAGAAGCTAAATCTGTATTTTCTACTATATATTTATGTAGCTGTTCTTCTTTTTCTCCTGGTTTGAAGTTTTTAATAGTTTCTTTGAAGTCAGATATCTCTTTAGATGTAATCGACCATTCATGCTCGTTTGCGGGATTGGCTACCAGTTTGCGGTTATTTCCGACGATACCACGGAGGAAACTTTCTAAGCGCGATCGCATTGCACCCTTGAAGCTAGAACCTGGTATTAAAGGATTACCTAAAGCGTCTTTAATGACAGGTAAATCAGAACCAATGGGTTCGGTGGAACGTCCTGCACTAATTCTTAATGCTGTTATTGTGGTTAGTTTGCCTGTGATTGTTAGGCGGTTTTTAAAAACGTCGAACATAGTGTTTAAATTTCAAAAATATTGGGAAATTGTGGTGGCTGTAATTGTAATTTAGGTGAAATTACAGCCGTAATAGCAGATTGAATAAAATTGACAAAAACTTCGCTTACTTTCTGATAAGTATTACTAGTAATCGGTTGAAAACCATGAGCAAACAGTGAGTTGTTACGAACTTCTAGAGCATTAATAATTTTGTTTGCGTTTTCCTGATAAAGTTGTCCTATAGGGTCATTAGGAAGTTTATTTAAAAGCTCGTAACTACTTCTCAAAGAAAGTTGAATCAATCCTTTTACAGGAGAGCGTTTTTTCTCATATTCTTCTTGTAGTTCTTCTGGAAGTTTCTGAGGATTCACATCACCTGTTTTAATATCATAAGATTTGAACAGACGAATCTGAGCTAATAATTCTAAAGCTCGGTAAAGTCTTCCAACAGCATCATCGTAACGTTCTTGAGCAGCACGTCTTTCGGCATTTCGTAGTAAGTCTTGAACAATTTCATAACCGTGTCCTTGTGTACTGTTACTGGAATCAAAATTTTTATCTATCTGTCCTCTACTGTTAATAACACGCTTAAGAAATAAGGCTAGTTTTTGAATTTCAGGATATTTCATTTGAGGTTCTAATAATTCCAAAGCTTCCCTATGTTCAAATCTATCCCAAGCATCTAAACCAGAACAACAAGCATATAATGTTTGAATCTTTCGTCTAGTATCTGGTGGTAGTACCATTGAAGACAGGAGTCGCTTGAGTTGTGCGCTTACTGCTGGATAATTGTACTGTTGTAAGAAAATTGGTAAAAATTGTTCAATAGTACGCTGTGCAACTACGGGTGCTACTGTTGCCTGTCCCGTTAATTCTCCTTTTTCAACCTTAATGATATTTGTTCTGTCCGCTGTAGTTAAATATAGTGTGGCTTGATAATCAAGTCCTGCCATTGCCAACCCTACAGACATAGATTTAGTGCCGCCTGTATAATCAGCCATAATTTGAGCATCTGCCGACTCTCTTTGAATGTTCTGAATACATAATGAGGCTTTCAAATAACATTCTGATAAGTCATCAGGCTCTTGAATTAAAATTACGTCTCTTTCTAGTAGAAAGCGATCGCTTAGTTCTACTTGCTTGGGAATATTGGGTAGCCTTTCAATTACTTCAGTTCCACGCCTGACTTCACAGGGAGTTCCTTCTCCTATGACTTGGGATTTACTACCCTTACTACCATCAGAACACAGAAAAACAACGTGATCGGGTTGAAGACTACGAATAGAAGTCACGATAGGTTGGTGAGAACCACCAACTGTAACTAAAAGAATTTTTGGCATAATTCTAATTGTCTCCTATATAATTTTGGCGTTTTCTATTTTTAGGGTTTATCTTTGTCTCGTAAATATTTCAAATGACGCGCACCATAGCCTAAATAACGACGAATCAATTCTAGCCAAATCGGTTTAAAGTCGGTTTGACAACACTCAGCAATTATTTGAGCGGTTTTCTTGATGTTGCCATCAATATCTTCAATAATCTTTTTAGCTAGTGATTCTTGTCCTCTTCCCCATTTCCTATCTCTACCTACTTGATAACGGATGAAATTTTTAATGACTTCTGCACTTTCAGTCGTATCAGAGACACGTACCAAATTCCGAAATTGAGATTCTTCTAAGTCTCCATATGTTGCATGATCTAAAGCTTCCTGAATCCAGATTACTAGCTCATCCTCAACCTGACGAATCCCTTTTTGAATTTGTAACTCTGTTTTTGATTCTATAGGTATCATACCGCCTCCTCTCGCATGACAAGATGAAATGGATTGCAAATTTGGACGCTTCCGAAACCTTCACAAGTGCGATCGCCTACTCCTTTTACTTCCAAATCTTCCAAAGCCTGAAGCCACAAATCTTTTTCTGTTGTGCTAAATAAATATACAGAACCCTTCTCAGTAATCAACTCTACATCTTTCATTAGTCCCCAAGCTGAATTCCAGCCAGAAAGATAATCATAGCTGCTATAAGCAGCGTGAAGTTGTAGAGATGTATCACTAACCCCTGTAAATTGCTGAAGCATTTCCCGTGAAATAACAGTAGTCCGTCGCCAGTTTTCAGTGAAAATTGCATCGGCTTGTAAATCGATAGTGAAATAGGTACGATTTTCCAGTAAATCTTGTAAAGAATTACCAAATATCTGATTCCACTCAAGCCAGCGTTGATGTAATTTGTCATTAAACTGCTTTATCTGGTTAGTTACTTTTGACTTGATTTCTACATGTGGGTTTGCAGTTATTTTGACTCTTCCTAATCCTCGTGAAGTTGCACCACCTAAACGTAGGTCTTCTTTATGATTATTAATGAATCTTTCTAGAGATTCCGCTAATTCATCTACTACGAGAATCCCTCCTGTATATGTAACAGGTTTTTTTCTGTTATCTTGAGATTCGTTTAAAACTTCAATGCTATAGAGTACCCGTTCTTCTGAAGTTGATCGACGTCGATTAATACCAACTCGTGTTAACAAACGAGTCGTTATAGAGTGACTGTAATATTTGCCTTTGAGTTGGCTATAGAAACCTTTGAATGCGTCAACTCTTTCTCCATCAGTAGGACAATTAGGATCGTAGAGATGATTATAGCGATCAGCACAAAAACGGTCAATCAACGTATCAAAAACACCGTTATGTTTTGGATCATTTGGTTTGGACTTAAAACCTGACTTAGTTTTAGAACTTAAAGCAGTAGCAGGTACAACCTTGACTTCTGGCTGCACTCTAGTGGACTTATCTCCCTCAATAGTTGCGGGATAGGCATTTTGAAATATTGCCGGATTTTCACCCAAAAATAACTCATGAAAATTGTCACCTTCACTAATAGATGTATTAGCCTGCTTCAAAATATGAGCTGCAACTGCACCGCGAATAACAGAACCGGGAATATATGTCTGGGCTTCACTAACGCTTCCCCCTGGTTTTTGTCGTCCAATCGCTAAGGGAGACAGTGCTTTTATTTCCAAATTAATTCGTTTCATTGCACACCTCCTTTTGCTAAAAAATCCCATGCTTCCTGTTCCAAAGCTAAAGCCGGGAATTTCCAATGCAACCAACCCAAACCCGCTGATTTACTCCCACCCAAAGCATTTATGTGTCGCAGCCCAGCTAAAATTAATGCCGCCGCATAGACTGGCGCACCAGATAGGTGAATATGTCCTGTAAACTTGAGTTGGGCGTTTGCAGGAGAGGTTTCCAAAAAGTAAAGTTTTTGTTCTTCGGCGATGCGGCGACGGCGGTTGATGGTGACACCTGGACGCACCACTTCTGGCAAATTATCTGGTTCTTCAGTGCAGATCAGATCATCAAATATGGCACGAGATTGTAATGCTGGATTCCCAAATATTTGACAAATTAGACAATGATGCTGCTCCTCGTAATTTTTTAGTTGATATTCGCTTCGCTTAAAGTTACCAGTTAACCCTGCTCTTTGAGGACACATGGTTTGCGGATTAGGAGAATAACAGATTTTCCAACATAACCCTCTAGCAATTTTTTCACATTCATGACGCAAACGACCTTTGAGTTGAGAAGCTGGAATAAGTAAGTTTCCTTCCGAGTTGCGAACTATTGGTTTATCTGCGAGTGAACCAGAAGAACCACCTGCACCAATACACAAAGCCGTGTCAATGAGTGCTGTAATTTGATATGAAGTGATGGAGTTTGATAGTTCTTGAAGATTAATCATAACTCAGTCCCCACAGATAAAAGCTCTGATAATTCACTATCTGGTATTTCTTCTATAAACTCGTAGAGTTCTACCATTTCTCGCCAAATGGTTTCAAAAAGAGGATAGTCTGACTTGTCATACTCAAGTGCGCCATCGTCATACATCCACGGGGCTAAATTACCTCCATTATTTTCGTCTTTCGGCTGACACCAAGCTTCTTCAAACTGTTCTTGCAATTCTTTTTTACCTTCCTTCAGCCGTACTCGAAAATAGCGATAGTTAAGAATGGCAGTATGCTTACCTCGTTCTAATAAAGTCCGAATTTGGTAGAGTTGTGACTTGGGAAAATTAGCTTTTTTCAAAGCTGACATTGCTGTTAAAAATCCTCTTAATTCATGTAAAGTGTATGGAGCAGCATATAGCTTGAGTTTTGATCTCAGGTTTTTCGTCAACGCCTGCTCGCGAAATTCTTTGATATTGGATGAAATCATCGTGACGGATTTGAGAGTTAAAAAATCTACTGTTCCACCATAGTATCCAGCTTCATTCAATTTTTTTGCACGTTCTTTAGCTGATTTTAGTAATTGTTCTGTTAGGTCTTTGGCGTAGTAAATGGGGGTGTTATATGCGGTAATTAAGACACCAATTGACGTGCTGAGTTGACATTGAGAAGGTCTAGCCTCTGTAGGTTTGTAACGATGACATTTTTTCAAGTCAATGGGTTGCTCTGGGGTCTTAATTTTATAGCAACCCTTGATTTTTTCTTCTGCTGTTGGGTTTTCTACCAATGGCACTTCTTTGATCAGAATTTTCTCAAACATTTCTCCAATCAACTGAGCAATTTCCAAAGCTTTATTAGCTGGTACAATCAGAATAATGTCATCACCACCAATGGTAATGATTTCAAAGGGATGAACTAATTCACCGTTCTCCAGTGTAGACTCTTCATCATTCAGATTTCGCAGTTCGTGAGGATTTAATTTCTCTGCTAATGCCTGATAAACTGCATACTGCGTCGCTAATTCCACATCTTGACTAAATTCCTGATATTTTTGTGGAGTACGAATCTTCTGGATATAGCCACCCATATTATTGCCGTCGGCGTATATATAAGCAACAAAACCTTTACTAGCATTGGCGACGTGGTTAATTCTTTGGGCTATATTAATTTGATTCGGCTGAAGATTTTTGTAGTATTTATTGTATAGACTAGGATTTTTATCTAAAAACAGATTGAATCTATCTACCCAACTTTCAATTATGCCTCTTTGCCAAGTTAGATGAGATTCATCGTACCATGAAGGATTATTTCTAAAGCCGTCTTTAGCCCTATCACCTACAAGATGCTTACGGGCAGAGGCTTCGGAGAAATAAGGTTGTCTGGGTAGTTCCTCCACCCGGAGAATAGCAGAACGGCGATCGCTACCATCGCGCATTAAGTAAGGATGAGTTTCAAACATGGGAGGATAGCGACGACTAGGACGATTAGAAAAGTCATGTCCACTACGACGCTGATTAAAGAGAATTGCTAATTTGGTTGTCAGTTCATTAAAACTTTTACGGTTTTTGAAAACTTCAAATATTTCTGCATCATTATTAGGATACCCAAAGTAAGCTTGAACTAATGGTTTTTTATATTCCTGACGATACCAATCTAACCATAATGTATTTTCAATCGGTTCTCGTTGTAACCCAAACCGCAGTTCTAATAATCTAAATTTATCTCCTACCGCACAGGAGTTGGCTGTTAAAGTTTCTTCTGTGTAGCGTTTTTCAATTGCATTAGCTAAATCATCTACAAAAGCAGCCGGACAAAACGCGAGAATGTTACCACCTGTAGAATAAATAATGAGTTCTGGAATCAGTACCTCTGAGAGTTTGTAGTCAGTGGAAAAATTTGTATCAAGCCATTGCCTAACTTGAGTACACTGAATAGTATAACTCTTGGATGACTGAGGATTTTTGTTAAAAAAAGCAGATAAATCAATCAGATTTATCCGATCCAGTAAGGCAGATGCACCACGAATATCTTGAATTTTTGAGGACTCAAACATGTATTGCTTAATTTTGGTAGCCCCACCGTAAACTAAGCCAATGCGAGTAGTCTGATTCCATAATTCAGAATACTTGCTCTTTAATTCATCTAGAGTTGCTGGAAAATAATCTTTATCAATTCCTTGTAGTTCCTTTACTTGTTCGACAAGCGATCGCACCTCTTCTGGGACATCTTTTCCATCATTCAAAGCCTGTCGCATTTGCTTTAAAACAGCTATATCAAACTTGGGTTGTCGCTTGTCTCCCCAAGCCAAACACCAGCTAATAGCTGTTGTGATGCTGTGTTGAGAATTTGTCATAAATATTTTCAATTGCTGCTGTTGTTCTTTTTTATTCCAGTGACTCTCCGCCGTATCAGTCATGTTTAGGCAAATATATGTACTTATTTAGATGCACTACACTCAACTTCCTTGACTGCTTCCAAATCCTCTGGATCTGCGGGTTTTACGGTACTCACATTCACTGAGTAATTGTACACCAGCTATTTGTGCTAAAACCCATACAGCCTGTTGGGTGACTTGCAACGCAGCGTTGCTAGCTTTTAAGTCAGTCATTAAACTTCACGATAATTGTGCTGAACTGCGTGTGATTGTAGCTTATAGGTGGAACTGGCGTATTCCATATTTACCAATTAGCAAACAAATCACCACAGTTCTGTAACTATATTAGGTTATGACTACCGGAAAATACTGAAGTTTTAAGATAATTTTAAATTGCGGAATTTACGTAAGTAACCAGCAGGAGTAAAAAATAGTGTACGATCAGCCACCAGATCCATTGGGGTAAATGATGACTAAGGCAACTCTTGACACTCAAAATCCTGAAATTAAAAGAAATTATATCTCGCAAGTTTTAGAGCAGTTAACACTAGATTATCAAAATACTAAACAAGAGCGCAAAGAAATTGCTGCTTTATATCATGTCCGGCTAATTAGTTGTGATTACAAAATCTGTGCAAAAACCGGGAAATCCTCTTTCTCCCTGCTAAGAGCCCCCTGCTAAGAGCCGTCTTAATGATAAGTCTTTCACCGGACATGATATTATATCGTGTAGACGAGGAAGAATTTTCTGTTTTAGAGGAAATTGAACTGTTAACGGTGGATATCCGAGGCTATGCTAGTCAAATTCAAGCACGCGGTTGGATTCAAAATCAACAGCAGGCTATTGAGCACTTACAAAGTATGCGAGTTTTTGATGTTCCAGCGATCGCTGAATTTTACTTTACGATTCATCAAGACTACGGACAAATGAAAGCTTATATTCGCCTGCTGGATTATTTGCGTTTGCTGATTCTTAAATATCTACAAACATATCAAAGTTCGCAACCACAATCTGCTTGATTTTTCATAGCCATCTAGAAAGGAATTTTCATGTTAAATTTTTAATTACGAGGGGGGTTAAGGCGCTTTTTAAATTCTTGCGCTCTTCGGTGATCAGGAATTTTTTCTACTAAAACTTCTACCAATTGCTCTGGTGTTATTTGTGGATTTTTATTCAAAGTGTCTTCAAGAACAAAACTAGCGAAGGGACCCACAAAACTAGTTAGTTCTCGCCGACAATACTCCACAAACTCTGGCTTGATGCTAGTCGTATTTTCTGCTTGGAATTCGTTGGCTTTTTCTGTGTTTTGCCTGGGTTGTTGTGATTTTTGATTAAACTGTTTACTTTCTTCAGACAGTTTAGTCTGTGGTAGTTCAAGCCTTGGAGCAGGGTGAGGATGAATTGGTACGTTTTGAGGTGATTGTGTCACAATACCACCAGATAAACCTTGTGACTGAAACAGATTCAATACTTCTCTGGCTGATTGATAACGGTCGGCTGGTCTTTCCGCCAGCATTTTATCCAATATCTGAGTGACAAAATCACTAACTTTAACGTAAGATTTCCATTGCCACTGAAAAGACTGATCTATCAGCAAACGTGGCATTTTTCCAGTCAGAAGAACAATAGCAGAAACACCCAGTGCATAGAGGTCGCTACAGGGGTAGCAACGTCCCATGCGAATCTGTTCTGGTGGAGAATAACCTACTTTTCCAACTACTGAACCAGCAACAGAGTACGAAGATTTTGAAGAATCACCCGCCAGAATTTGAGTGAATTTTTGCTTAACCACTCCAAAGTCAATCAGTACAGGTTTAGAAAGCTTATGGGAAAACATCACATTGTCTGGTGAAATATCCCGATGAATGATATTGCGTTGATGGATATACTCTAAAACTGGCAACAAATCCAATAACCACTGAATAACTTCTGCCTCGGAAAATGGCTTTCGTTTTGTTGAAAGGCGATCGCGCAAAAGTTGAGAGTAACTATCACCTTCAACATATTCCTGGACTATAAATATCCGCTCTTTCTCGGTTAACCAAGCCAGAAACTTAGGAATCTGGGGATGATTGAGTTGGTATAAAGTTTTCGCTTCACGCTCGAATAACTCACGGGATTTGACAAGTACGGCTTCTGCTGTGTTTGCAGGGACAAATTCTTTGAGGACGCAATAATCCCCGAAACGTTGAGTGTCAACTGCTAAGTAAGTTCTTCCAAAGCCTCCCTGTCCAAGAAGTCTTTGAATCTGATAGCGACTGTTAATCGAAGTTCCGGGGTTTAGCTCTGGTAGCATTACTGCGTTGTGGTTTGGTGAGTAAAATGCAAATAGAATTTTATTCTAGTGTCTCTTACTTGCCAGGATACACCAAACTACAACTAGACCTCTCCAAAAATGATTTTTAGTGCAAGCGCGCTAAAGGTTTCATAGCCATTTTTGGAGAGGTCTACTGACGACCGTTAACCGAACCGTATTGCGAGCAGCCGGTGCAGAAGATCAACGCCAGAATAGCTTCTCACATTATCGCAATATTGCCAACGCCTTATCTAGCAAAAGCATGATCGCCAATAAAGTTGATTGTCCAACTGCATAAGTTACATTCGATGACATTTACTAAGAATCTGGAGGGACAAGCCTCAATACTTTGACTGTGGGTGTTCTCCCAAAAAACATTCAAACAGGAATAAACTATGTCATCCGAACTTCAAGCTGCAACTACTGCTGCTGATGCCCAACTGTCTAATGATCTGCCAACTCTAAAGAAAGGTCTACAAACTGAAGGAGTTAGATTACTGCAACAAATTCTGATTCTCCGTTACAAATACAAAATTACCTTTGACGCTAACTTCGGTGATAAAACTGAGGATGCAGTCAAGGACTTTCAACGCAAGTATAATCTGAGTCAAGATGGAATTGTTGGTGTAAAAACTTGGCGTGCTCTAGGCGCAAATATTGCCTAAGCTCCTTAGCACACTGCTACTGCGCCATGGGTAAAACTTAAAAAAAGCCTGGGATTATCCCCCAGGCTTGCTCACTGCTATTTGTCTTTGCTTTTGGCTTACTATTAGAGTTCCCTTTAAAAATTCCCTTTCGACCTGCTTTTTTGTCTGCGATGAGTAAAACCTAAAAAAAAGCCTGGGCTATAATTCCAGGCTTGCTCACTGCTATTTGTCTTTGCTTTTGGCTTACTATTAGAGTTCCCTTTGAAAATTTCCTTTCGACCTGCTTTTTTGTCTGGGATACGCATTCGTGTTCGCGCTGCCTGTAAAATGTATGTCAACTGCAATAATGCAGGGATGGTGTTTGTTGAAGATCTAAATCTTGTTGGGCTATCTCGCGTAATACTCGGTAAACATTGCCTTGATGCAGGATTTGGTCAGTTTTTTAATATCTTGCAACAGACATGTTTTAAGCGCGGTGTTTATTTCCAGAAGGTAGATGCTCGTAAGACTAGCCAAATCTGCCCTAACTGCGGAACTGAAACTGGTAAAAAAGATCTTTGTGAACGTGTTCATGTATGTTCACATTGCGGCTATACAACCGATAGGGATGTTGCAGCTGCACAAGTAGTCGCGATACGCGGACTTGCAGCCGTGGGGCACACGCTTGGTGAGGGTAAATTCGTTGGAATCCCCGCGACCCAAGAATCTGCGTGCCTTTAGGCCGCAGAGTGTCAACATTCTCTTCAGATAGTTGCATTAGCTAAGATAGCCACCTAGAGTCGCCGATAGGAAGAGAAGACTCTATCTACAGTATTGGCAATCTATCTTAGTTGATACTAATTATATTACCTCAGCAGGAAGAGAAAATAACACGACTTCGCTAATAATAAACTTGCATCACATAAAACAAAAATTTCTCTTCCTTGAGATTCATAACTCCATGAAGAAGCAAAGTTTGAGTTTTCGTGAAAGTCTCATACTTATTGCTTTTTCACAAATCTGTATAGTATGTGACTATCTAATCTTAGCTTAGCATTTTTGGACAACAAATAAATTTAAAATAAGAAAGTCTGAATTATGAATGACCAACAGATGAAAGGCAAAATCAGTCGTGAGAGAGATTATTTACTGCAAAAACTTTGGGATGCAAGAGTCATTGTATCTCTAGTATTGATTGCAGTGCTGGTGAGAGTAGGCTATGGCGGTAATACACTCGCTCCTACACAAGTTGTTAATACATATGATCTTAGCAAAAAAACAGACAATTTCATAGGTGAACCCGTAACGGTGAGAAGCCAACCGATGAAAAAAGTAGGTCAATCGTCTTTTACGGTAAGTGATCAAAAATTATTAGGCGGCGAGCCTGTAGTAGTCATCAACGCTTCGGGTCTAGCTTTCGATTTACCAACTGACAGTGATACAAAAGTTCAAGTTACGGGTGATGTTCGTAACTTAAATATTCAAAACATTGAGCGGAATTATAATCTCAATTTGCAGGACAAAATCTATGAGGATTATATCAATAAACCTGCGATTATTGCTAAGTCAATTCTATTAGCGCCTAGAGTCGGACAAATTACCCAAAACCCTCGCAAGTACTATGGTACAAAGGTTGCAGTTATGGGTAGTGTTGATAATATTCAAAGTCCCGTTTTGTTCACACTCGATGAAAGTTACTCCCTAGGCACGGAAGATTTGTTGGTTTTATTCGTCGCAACACCAAAAAGGGTGATAAACAAAAATCAGACAGTAGGCATGGTGGGTGTTGTTCGTCCTTTTGTCGCTGCAGATATTGAACGAGACTACGGCATCACTTGGGATCAAAGGGTGAGACGACAGTTGGAAGCAGATTACAAAAACAAACCTGTGTTCGTTGCTGACACTATATACCCATAACTAACTCTATCATCTCTACTTGCTTGAATGACTTAGAGTACGCAGGTTTACGAGATCGTTGAAAATAGAGCTTATCCCATTACAAAACAAGGCGATGAGCAAATGCAACCCACTCGTCTAATCGTTTACAATCAACGATCTCAAATCCTGCTTTTGTTAAAGCTTTGTCAACATTCTCCTCATGATCAGCAGTAAAACCAGCTGTAATCAGAAGTCCCCCGTGTGCATCAGTTTGACGCAGCGCACGCTGGAAGTCATCAGCAAGAGCAATATGCATCCGTGCTAGAATATTGGCGACAATCAGGTCAAAAGTTTTTGTATCTTTGATGCTTGGCACATTGTCGATAATGTCTCCACCCATCCAATGCCCCATCTCACTTCCAGATCCCAAGCTTCCTTTCATCACTCTTACCTGCTGTTCTACCCCGTTACAACGTACAGCGTCTTGAGTGGCAACTACCGCAATGCGATCGTTGTCTAATGCTAAGACATTTGCCCCAAGCTTCGCCATTGCCACACTCAGAATACCTGAACCTGAACCCAAGTCTAAGACATTCATGGTGGGGATGATGTACTGCTCAAGCAGTTGAAGGCTGAGAATGGTTGCTGGATGTAAACCGCTGCCAAAACAGAGGGTTGTCTTCAGTCTCAAAGTGACTTCGTCTGCTGTTTGGGATTGATAAGATGCATCAGGAGTAAGTACAACGAAGCGTTTCCCTATCCGATGAATTCTAGAGTTGAGTCCGTTTGCGTCTGTGGGTTTGTCTTCAACCACAGTCGTCTGTATCGTAGTCGTTAGTCCAGTACGGTGCAAAGGCGAGAGCAAATTAACGATTTTTTCTACACGTGTTCTCGACTGGGCATCTAGTGGTAGATATAAGTAAATCGTGAATGTCCATTGAGGGTGCTGCTCAACTGGATGGGGTTGGTTCAGTCCCGTATATTCTACGATATTAATGTCACCAATTTCGAGAGTCTCTGCAAGCAGCGTACGAACCCAATCAATAGCCTCGTGTGTTGTATCGAGGCTTAACTCTATCCACGGCATACTTTCTTTTCTTCCTTAGCGTGCAGCTGCATTGCCTAAAACAAAAACTGACTGCACGGTGAAGCTACCGATCGCAGACAGCCTTTTCATCTTAACCAATGCTAGTATCAGTTATCAGTTATCAGTTATCAGTTATCAATTGTTCCCTGTTCACTGTTAAGCGTTCACTGTTCACTGTTCACTGTTCCCTGATTTAAATCCCCGCACCATCTAAAAACTCTGAAATCACCAAATCACTATTCGACTTGCTATTGTTCGTTTGTGAGTCGCTAACTTGCAATGCGTGTACAGATGACTGCGCCTGTAATTCTTGGACTTGTTTTTCTAAAGCTTTGACTCGTTCAAATAAGGCGCGAATCACTTCTGCTTCCACATCCCGCAGTTTATTGTGAGCCAGAACATCGGCTATTTCCTTAGTCTGACGAGTCACGCGCCCTGGAACCCCTACGACTGTGGTGTTGCTAGGCACATCTCGCAGCACTACTGAACCTGCCCCAATGCGGACATGTTCCCCAATATTAATGTTGCCCAATACCTTAGCACCTGCTCCCACAACGACGTGATTGCCGAGAGTAGGATGGCGCTTTCCTGTCTCTTTGCCAGTACCACCGAGAGTGACTCCTTGGTAAATTAAGCTGTAGTCACCCACCACTGCTGTCTCACCAATCACCACTCCCATACCGTGGTCAATAAAAACTCCCGTGCCAATTTTTGCTCCTGGGTGAATCTCAATTCCAGTCAAAAACCGACTTATATGGGAGATAAACCGAGGTATGAAGGGAATCTTCGTTTGATAAAGCCAGTGCGCCACTCGATGCAAGAGTATGGCTTGAAAACCTGGGTAACAGAACAACACTTCCAGCCAGTTACGGGCGGCTGGATCGCGCTCATAAATCGTTCGCAAATCAGTTAGCAGCATAATTTGTTCCTATCTTGGGAAGTTTATAACAATTCAAAATTCAACAGCCCCTACACCAAAGATCAACAGACAAGCCAAGTGTGTAAGTTATGTAATTAATGAAATCATTTGTAGGAATTGTCTTGGATAATCTACTGCAAATCGATAATATTATGATAATTTATGACTAATTAGCGCAATGTTATTACATCTAACACTCCCATGAGAATAAATCTGTCATAAAATTACGATAAACTTATCGAGAAACAGTAGTATATTGAGTACGGACTTGAATAGCCAAAACTATACTCTTTTGGATCTGTCTTCCAAAGTTGAATACGCGCTGCTAGCACTTTTAGAACTAGCAAGCAACAAGGAAAAAAAAACTCCTCTGACTATGAGTGAAATGACTGCTAAACAACCCATACCTGAACGCTATCTGGAACAAATTCTGACCAGTTTGCGGCGAGCAGGTCTAATACAGAGTCATCGTGGCTCGCGAGGAGGCTTTGTTCTAGCTCGTGAACCTTGGCAAATCACCTTACTGGAGATTGTCACTTTGGTGGAAGGAGAACGTAAAGACAGAGAACCCTCTGTGACTTCCACTTTGGAAAGGGATTTGGTTCATGAGATCTGGGAGCAAGCCAACACCGCCTGTATTAAGGTTTTACACAGCTATACACTCCAAGATTTGTATCAGCAAAGACAAGCTCGCTTGCAGCAAGGTCCAATGTATTATATTTAGACATTCTCGCAGTTACCATATGCAGATAGCAAAAAACATCTTGTGCTGAGCGTAGTCGAAGCAGCACAGCATTAGCCAGACGAATTTTTGTCGTTTGCTTAAAAGAGATTCCCAAACAGTTGGAGGTCGTTTCTTACCGAACCAGTCACTTCTACCAAAGACTCGATTGAAACGACGATGGAGGAAACAACACAAAAAGTAGACTCAAGTTCAATCAGAAAATTCATCCTGGTGGAGTCAACAGCCACCTCACGCAGGAATCACAAAGATTCTAATGATGGGATTTACCAGGGGCTACCATTCTATTCTAACAATGCTTCCTAAAAGATGCAGGGTGCAGGGTACTCCTGACACTCCACACCCAGTCTCTTCAGTCAACTATGACTGTATTTAATGACTCAAGAGGAATACTAAATACGTAATAAATAACCCCAATTCCAAGAAGTATAACAGCAAGGCTAGAGAGGATGACCAATCGGTCTGCTGGTTGGTAGGTATCCTCCTCAATATCACGGCGTACAGCAAGATAATGCTGGGTTGAAAACATGACTGTCACCAAACCGACTAATGAAAAGGCTAAACCTAACTTCCAACCATCACCCGGTGCTTGAGGTGCAAGAGGAGGACGAAGAATACGCAAGCGGACAATCAAAACACCAAACCCCATCAAGGAAATTCCACTTCTCATCCATGCAAGATAGGTACGTTCATTTGCTAAATGTTCCCGCACTTTATCTGTTGAACTAGGTTTATTTGACTTTTCTTTTTCTGAAATTTCTACATTAGCTTTCATAAATTTGAATGGTAGTCGCATACAAAAGTGTTTAATCTTTTTGATGAATTTGAGTAAACTTTACTTATGCGAAAGTTTTTTTCCTCTTCTATATTGTCTTATGAACTTTTCACTTTTTGACAAAAAAATTTTATAGTGTTATCTTGATAATTGTGAATTCTACTGGTTAAGGAATCACTTTTAGCTGTATTCAACAATACTTTTTAAATAAAAATATTTGCTCACACAACAATTTAAACAAATTGAAATGACTTTCACTTGTTAAGACAGACTTGATATAGTAATCCTATTTAATTTTTTGAAATCGTGCATATACAGATTACCGACTTTTTAAATAAGTCGGTAATCTTGTTGTTCACAAAAAAAATTCAAATTGCTATATGACTCAATTTTTTTCAACTTCAGATACTATTTCAGATGTTCTCCAAAGGTTCCTGTTGAGAGTTAGCAAACAAAAACTACCTGTGATTAAAGTGAGTACGGCTAAACTAGGATTTTCCAAAGTGTGACAGTCAACCAGAATCAAAACACCCAACCCAATCAGAACAAAGGGAATAAGTTGATGACCGTAGCGCGTTAGGGCATCGACCATAACTGGTATACGAGTTAACTGGTATGCTGCATAACACCAAACTGCCACGAGCGAGAAAAAGACTCCAAGGATAACTGCTAAACTCTCCCAGGTACTGCTAGCAAACAACGGTGCGTAGATAGCAATGTTGTCACTCCCATTAGCTATTGTTACTGCAGCGACACTGTAGCTTTGGGGGGACAAAAAGCTGGTAAACCAGGATCTATCAGATTCTTCTTGCTCTGTCTGTGCTTCGGGATTATCGCTATCCTCCTGGTTTAACCAGCGAGTGATACCAATCACAATAGGAGCAACTCCTAGCAATCCAATCCAAGACTGCGGTAGGATGAGACTGCCCAAGAAACTAGGCAGGCTAGCGATAACCAGGACACTGAAACCAAGGTATTGACCCGTAACGATGTGACGACGACGGAAGATTGCATTGACCTGAGAGAAAAACATACACAGAATCACAATGTCGTCAAGATTAGTAGCAGCGAAGGCAGACAGTCCAGTGGGAATTGCGGTATATAAGCTCATTTAGTGTTTATCCTTAATTGTTGTGTTCGCGTTTTCTGAGCTAATCTTAGATTTCGTCATCAAACGATGAAGCAATCACCACTGGCAAACTGATTTATATTGACGCTCACAAACACCAATCCAATTAAGCCAATTACAAACGACAGCCAAGTGCCATTTCCCGATAAGACAACAATTAAGCCGATGTTGGATGCTGCGATCGCCATCGTAGTGGGAGCGATGACAGCAAAGGATTGTGCTAGTACTTCTCTAAATGATAGACAGTTCGGCTTTAAACCGTGAGCACTTTTTTTCAGTCGAGTTTGGTCAGTAATGGTCATGTGAGCAAATTTCCAACAGTTGTAGATGTCTTTTGTGAAACTGGTAAACTTTCGCCTTAACAAAGTTCCTCTGCTGTGGCACAGTCTCACTTTATTGCTCCCTATTAGTAAAAGCAAATATTCTTTTTTGTCAAAGTCATAGATTGAATTTATTAATTTTTCGATTCTTTTTTTGATCAAAACTAGAGGTGTAGGGGGAGAGAACTTAATACATTTAATAATTTTTTTAAAGATAGGACAAGTATTATCCCTTTTGTCCTATCTTAAATAAAAAGGCATAGAAAAAGGCGATGGCAACTACCAAGCCAAGCTCCACCTCAGATTTAGTCCGTGAACTGCGCCAACACCTCAATCTTTCTCAAGAACGGTTTGCTGCACAATTAGGTGTTTCATTCAAAACCGTGAATCGTTGGGAGAACGGACATAGTACGCCTTCCCCAATGGCACTTAAGTTGATTAAAGACCAGCTGCTGCGGATGGGTGTGTTGGGAAAAACATTATTGAATCAGTATTTCCCAGACAAGGAGCTCGGCGATGACCTGTGAAAAGCAAATTGGTTTAGAAAACATTCTGATTACGGAAGAACTATCTCGTCGCTTGCCCAAAACAATTGACTTGCAAGCCGAGAACCAAGCCCTGCATACTCTGGCTCGGCAACTAGCAGAATCGCCGCAAATTATGCTCAAAACCCTTGTTGCTGTTGCCAGGGATCTTTGTCAAGCGGGAACTGCTGGGGTCAGCTTACTAGAGATCACCCCCACTGGAGAGGAAATTTTCCGTTGGGTAGCACTGGCTGGAGAGTTGGAGGAATATGAGCAGGGGACAAGCCCAGGCGATTTTAGCCCTTGTGGGGTGTGTCTAGAACGGCGATCGCCCCAGCTTTTTTTGTACCCCGAACGGTATTTTACTTACTTCCAACAAGCGAAACCCGCGATTGTTGAGGGCTTAGTCATTCCTTTAGTCATTGATGAGCAACCTATCGGCACGATTTGGATCGTGTCTCACGATGAGCAACGGCACTTCGATAGCGAAGATGTGCGGCTGATGACTAGCTTGGCAAATTTTACCGCCGCTGCTTTAGGTAGCAGTCGCGCCCGTCAAACGGCTGTTGATGCTCAACAGGCACTGCACGAGAGCCAAGCCCAAATGCAGAGCCTGCTCGCAAATATACCAGGAATGGTTTATCGCTATATTGCCGGAGCCGATGGTTCAGATCGCTTTGCCTTTGTTAATTCTGGTTGCCGTGATTTGTTTGAAGTAGAGTCATCAGCGGCATTACAGGACGCTAATTTAATTTGGAACCAGATTCATCCCGACGATCAACCCTCATTTCAAGCGTCGGCTGCTAAAGCTGCCGAGAACTTTCTCCCTTGGGATTGGCAAGGCAGAATTATTACGTCTAGTGGGAAACTCAAGTGGATTCAAGGCAGGTCGAGTGGGTTACGAACCGCAGACGGAGATGCTTGGGACGGCTGGCTGATTGATATTACAGATCGCAAACAAATCGAAGAAGCCCTGCGAGAAAGTGAAGAGCTAAAGCAACGCATTCTAGATAGCAGCAATGACTGGATTAAAGTTTTAAGATTAGACGGGCACCTCCTTTACCTGAATCCAGGGGGGCAACATCTTTTGGAAGTTGACGATTCTGCATCGATTCTCAACAGCGACTGGGTTAGTTTCTGGCAGGGCGAAGATTATGATAAAGCATTAGCTGCGATCGCAGCCGCCAGAATGGGCAACACGGGTCAATTCCAAGGCTACCTCCCCACCGCAAAGGGTAAGCCGAAATGGTGGGATACTATTATTTCGCCGATCCGAGATGCATCAGGACAAGTTGTACAACTGCTCGCTATTTCACGGGACATTTCCACAGCAAAACGCCTTGAAGCCGAACGCCAGCAAGCGGAAATGGCGCTGCGAGAAGCACACGTGCAATTAGAGTCCGCTTTGGCGGCTGGATCAGTTTACACCTGGCGTTGGAAGATTTTCACTGATCGCGTCGTTGTTAACGCTGCGTTTGCTCACTTGTTTGCCGTAGATCCGGCGATCGCGACGACAGTTGGATTGCCCATCGAGCTGTTTATCGATGCCATCCACGAAGAAGATCGCGATAGCGTTTCGACCGCAATTAATCAAGCGATCTCATCGGGTAAGGGCTATGCCGCCCAATACCGCGTTCGGACTGCTAGTGGCGGGGAGCGATGGCTGTCGGCTTGCGGGCGAGTCGAGTATGATGCAGCAGGCAACCCCGTTTCTTTTCCTGGCGCACTCATCGATATTACCTATCTAAAACTTGCCGAAGATGCCTTGCGCCTTTCGGAAGAACGCTATCGAACGTTGTTTGAGTCCATTGATGATGGCTTCTGCATCATCGAAATGCTCTTTGATGAAAACAATACGCCGATTGATTACCGCTTTTTGCAAACCAATCCAACATTCGAGAAACAAACGGGACTCATACAAGCTGTTGGCAAAACGGCGCGTCAGCTCGTTCCAAATCTTGAAGATCATTGGTATGAGATTTACGGCAAAGTCGCACTGACTGGCGAACCGATTCGTTTCGAGAATGGTTCTGAAGTGATGAACCGTTGGTTTGAGGTGTATGCCTGCCGTATTGGAGAACCACCAAGTCGCAAAATCGCCGTCCTCTTCAAAGATATCACCGAGCGCAAGCGCATCGAAGCCGAACGAGAACAAATCTTGCAACGAGAACAAGCCGCCCGCGAAGCCGCTGAACGCGCAAATCAAATTAAAGATGAATTTTTGGCGGTACTGTCTCACGAGTTGCGATCGCCTCTCAACCCAATCTTAGGCTGGTCGAGTATGCTTCGCAACGGTAAATTAAATGCCGCAAAAACAGCTTATGCTTTGGAAACAATCGAACGCAACGCTAAGCTACAGGTACAACTGATTGAGGATTTGTTGGATGTCTCTCGCATATTGCGTGGCAAACTCAGTCTCAACATGGCTAGAGTTAACCTAGCATCAACCATCACAGCTGCAATGGAAACCGTGCAGTTAGCAGCCCAAGCCAAATCGATTCGAGTTGAGACGGTGTTTGAAAAAGACATAGGGCAAATCCTTGGGGATTCTGCTCGCTTACAGCAAATCATCTGGAACTTACTTACTAACGCTGTTAAGTTTACGCCTAATGGTGGAAACGTGGAAATTCAACTCAACCGTATAGGATCGCAAGCTCAAATTCAAGTTAGGGATACTGGCATTGGTATTACTCCAGACTTTCTTCCCCATGTCTTTGAATACTTCCGTCAAGCTGATAGCACGACAACTCGAACATTTGGCGGATTAGGGTTAGGGTTGGCGATCGTTCGTCACTTGGTGGAACTGCACGGGGGAACCGTTCACGCAGACAGCCCAGGAGTTGGACAGGGGGCTATATTCACCGTCAGACTGCCGCTTTTAAACGATCAAGGCTTCGGGCATTTGGATGAATCAACTTCTTCATCTCTCATCCAAAATTCCTCATCGCTCCCCCTTGCAAATCTGCGAGTTTTGCTAGTCGATGACGATACAGACACACGAGATTTGATTACTTTTATACTAGAGCAAAGTGGTGCCCTGGTTACCTCAGCAACTTCCGCAATAGAAGCTTTGGAAACTTTTAAGCAAACAAACTTTGATGTGTTGATCTCAGACATTGGAATGCCTCAGATGGACGGCTACATGCTAATGCGACAAATCCGGGCAATCACATCCACACAAGGCAGAGATGTTTTAGCTGTAGCTCTGACTGCTTATGCCGGAGAAATCAATCAAGAGCAAGCGAACAGAGCTGGGTTTCAAAGACATATTACCAAACCAATTGAGCCAGAGGAACTGGTAAAGGTTATTGTTGATCTCATCAAAGCGAGCAAATAAGATCCACAAAGTTTTCATAATACATTAAATTCGCACATGTCTAGTTCACAAAGAATGATTATCTTGAGTGTTCTTTTCTGACGATAATACTTATGCTAATGTTTATTATGCAGTCCTTTATTAGCTTTTTTACAACTCAGTATTTCCAATACACAAAGTTGTAAAGTCACGAATAATACAGAGTCTGCTTCTTTTTTTTGATTAAATATTCAGGCACATAACTAAAAGCCAAATATGTCAGAAAAACTTTATTTTTAAATACGGTAGTTGCCTATAATTACCGTACAATACTAGGAAGTCATCAACCATAGTGGTCAGACTCAATACCCAAAAAGCCTTAAGGTTCAAAATGACGCTTGAGCAGTTGCGAATTTTTTTGGCAGTTGCGGAACTGATGCACTTTACCCGTGCTGCAGAAACGCTTTATATTACTCAACCAGCAGTGAGTGCAGCAATTCAAAGTTTGGAAGCAGAATATGGCGTCAGACTATTCCATAGGATTGGTCGCCATATCGAAATTACTGATGCTGGTAAATTGCTGCAAATGGAGGCACAGAAAGTTCTTGAGCAAGTTTCTTTAACTGAGCGAGGCTTGAAAGAACTAAATAATCTCCAACGGGGTGAATTAAAGTTGGGATCAAGTCTCACGATTGGTAACTACTGGTTACCAGGGAAAATTAGCCAGTTCAAACGCCAATATCCCGGTATTCATATCGATTGTACGCTGGGTAATGCAGAAGAAATTTGCGAAGGGACTGCTACAGGACTTTTTGATTTTGCTTTAGTAACAGGAGACGTTAAACCCTCACTGAAGAACTATTTGGAGCAGGAAGTTGTGGGGAGCGATCGCCTGCAAATTGTGGTTGGCACATCTCACCCCTGGTTTAAGCGTACAGAAATTTGCCCAGCAGAACTGCTAGCGACGACTTGGGTGATGCGAGAGCCAGGTTCGGGAGCACAGCAAATGTTTGAGCAAGCTTTACAAAATTGGGGAATTGAACTGACTCAGTTGGATATTGTTCTTGTCTTGAGCAGTAGCGAGATGGTGAAAGCAGTGGTTGAAAGCGGTGTTGGTGCTGCTGCTATTCCGGAATTGATGGTTACCAAGGAAATACAGCTATCTACACTTCACGCCGTTCGTGTGGTTGATAGAAACTCTGCCACCGAGCTAGACATTGTTCAACCTGTTTGGAAGCTTAAACACAAACAACGTTTTCAAACCCGAGTTGCGATCGCCTTTGAAGAGATTTTGAGCGCTGTGCAAAGTCTAGAGTCAAAAAGCATGCCCTTGAGCGAAGCGAACGGTCAAAACTCAAAAGTTTTGGAGTCGGAACTCAATTAAATCTATTTTTGCGATGCTTTGGACAAAATATCCGCTGGAGTAAAATAAGTACTTATACTGATTCATCACTTTTTTTGATTAAAGTGACAAATAAAAATATTTGATTTTATTAGTGGTCTTCTTTATACTTGTCGTAAACCTATCCAGCACAAGATTAGCGAGATATTGCCTGTGTGACCCTAATTCTAATGGTTAGGCTGACACTCAGCTTGCTCACAGGTAATAACTAAATGGGTCTATATTATTCTCGTCTATGGAACTTTCTAACAAAACTGAGTACGCGGTTCTTTCCCTGATAGCGCTAGCAGCCTGTTATTCTAGCGGTGAATCATTACAAATCCGGGAAATAGCAGCACGACAAAACATACCAAACCGCTATTTGGAAGAACTTCTGGCGACATTAAGGCGTGGAGGTTTAATTAAGAGCATACGCGGCGTCAAAGGTGGCTATGTTCTAGCGCGAGAACCGCGAAAGATTACACTTCTTGATGCTTTCCGTTGTATGGAACAAGGAGACGCAGATGTGCCCAAGAAGAATTCCACCCCCAGTTCAATAGAAACTGAAGTTGTTCAAGAGGTTTGGCAAGAAGGGTGTGATGCAGTTTACTCTGTTCTACAGAAGTATACCATCCATGACATTTGTGAGCAACGAGCGAAACAACGACAGATGGAATCTATGTACTACATTTAGCCTTGCGTTGGATTCGCGGAAAATCTTGATTTGTAGAGGAGCCAGTGCCTTGCACTGCCTCCCCAGCTTGCCTTAACCCCGCAATTTTGGGTAGGTCGAGCAAGAGTGCCCACCTGACGACGTTGTTAAGCCAGGACTTACGCAAACAAACCCGGTTAAGAGCAAAAATCGTCTGTTTCGCAACCAAATACGAACGAAAAAACCGGGTTTGGTGGCAGATGGTTCGTAAGTCCTATAAGCGTTCTACTTATACCGCTTTTTGGAGCCGCAGAAAAGCCTAAAATCAGTGTAAGTGATAATGATAAGAATAGAAAAATAGAATGATTTTTACGATTTAAATAACTAATAATTAGCTTTAAGAATTGACATTTTACAATTGGAGTGCTTCCAAGCAGAATGAGAGTTAAGAACACTCACGCCAGAAGATTGTTGGAGGCACAAGCGTATGGTTGCACTCACTGCTCGTTCTGAAAATACTCAATCCCACGATCGCTTGACTATGCAAATAGTCGATCTTGGGGATGAAACGATCGCTATTCGTTCTCTGGATTGGGATCGCGATCGCTTCGATATCGAGTTTGGATTGGACAATGGTACAACCTATAATTCGTTTTTAATTCAAAGTGAGAAGACTGCTTTAATTGACACGTCTCACCGCAAGTTTCAGCAGTTATATTTAGATGTCTTAAAGGGATTGATTGACTTCTCAACGCTAGATTATTTAATTATTAGTCATACTGAACCGGATCACAGTGGACTTGTTAAAGAGGTATTGCAGTTAGCTCCTCAGGTGACAGTAGTAGGAGCAAAAGTTGCCATCCAGTTCCTAGAAAATATGATACATCAGCCATTTCAATCGCTGATAGTTAAAAATGGCGATCGCTTGGATTTAGGCAACGGACATGAGTTAGAATTCGTGAGTGCCCCCAATCTGCATTGGCCTGATACTATTTTTACCTACGATGCTAAGACCCGCATCCTCTTCACCTGCGATGCTTTTGGGATGCATTACTGTGACGAGCACACCTTTGATGAAGATCCAGAATTAATCGAAGCCGATTTTAAATATTACTATGAGTGCCTGATGGCTCCAAATGCCCGTTCTGTGCTGTCTGCCATCAAGCGGATGGAAAAATTAGATATCGGCACAATCGCCACAGGGCATGGACCTTTATTACAACATCATTTGTCAGACTGGGTGAGTTGCTACCAGAAATGGAGTCAGGAACAGGCAAAGACAGATACCCTCGTTGCCCTGTTCTACTGTGAAGATTACGGCTGGAGTGACGAATTGGCAAGGGCGATCGCTCATGGCGTCCAGAGAAATGGGGTAGCAGTAGAACTGGTAGATTTAAATACAGCTGAACCTCAAGAAGTCCGGGAATTGGTAAACCAAGCCACGGGTTTGGTGATTGGTATGCCATCCCAATCGAATCAAAATGCTCATGCAGCTTTAAGTACTATTCTAGCAGCTGCACACCGTAAGCAAGCAGTCGGACTGTTTGAAACTGGCGGTAGGGAAGATGAACCAATTTATCCCTTGCGTAACAAGTTTCAAGAAATCGGTCTGACGGAAGCTTTTCCACCCATTTTGGTGAAAGAACCACCGACGCATATCACCGAACAAATGTGTGATGAAGCGGGTACAGATATCGGACAGTGGTTGACTCGCGATCGCACGATCAAACAAATCAAAGCCATAGATAATGATTTAGAACGGGCATTGGGACGGTTAAGCAGTGGACTCTATATTATTACCGCCCAGAAAGCAGATGTCAGCAGTGCCATGTTAGCCTCTTGGGTGATGCAAGCGAGCATGAATCCTTTAGGAGTCGCGATTGCAGTTGCCAAGGATCGAGCAATTGAATCATTACTCCACATAGGCGATCGCTTTGTTCTCAACGTCTTAGAGGAAGACAACTACCAAAGCTTAATGAAACACTTCCTCAAGCGTTTCTCTCCCGGTGCAGATCGATTTGCAAACATCAAAATCTACCCCGCCAGCAATAACTGTCCCATTTTGGCAGATGCACTGGCATATATGGAATGTAAAGTCACGACGCGAATCGAGTGCAGCGATCACTGGATTATCTACAGCAGCGTCCAAACTGGCAGAGTCGCCAAACTAGATGCCTTCAGCGCCGTCCACCATCGCAAGGTTGGTAACCACTATTAACTGCAAACCACTTTCCTTCCTCTCTCCCTCCCTCCCTCCCCTACGGTGTACACACATCTCGCTCAAAACCTCACCCTCGCTTTTAGCTGCGCTAAAATCTTTCCCTCTCCTTAGTAAGGAGAGGGATGCCCGACAGGGCAGGGTGAGGTTTTACGGGGATAAGCGGGTAATTCAAGGACTTGTGTGTACACCGTAGCCCTCACTCCCTCTCTCCTTCCCTCACTTTCATCGGAGTCTTTAAACAATGCAACTACTCAAAAGCATACCAGTCAAACCCATCAAGCGCGAAAGCTGGTTAAATCTCGGTCGAATTGTGCAAGCACTGGAATTGGTTCAGGACTTAATTGTGATTTCGCTGTGCATCGGGCTATTTAGCTTTATGGTGCTACAAATCCGCGCCATGTTCCTCTCTCTCATCCCCCCGATTCAGTTCCACAGCGTCACAGCAGATATCCTCTCGTTGCTGATTTTAGTAGAGTTATTTCGCCTGTTAATCATTTACCTGCAAGAACAACGAGTTTCTATTGGAGTCGCCGTAGAAGTGTCAATTGTTTCTGTGTTGCGAGAAATGATTGTGCGAGGCGTATTAGAAACGTCATTTATGCAAGTTTTAGCCGCCTGTGCTTTCTTAGTGGTGTTAGGGGTGTTACTGGTTGTGAGAGTTTGGTTACCTCCAACCTTTGAAGGTATCGATCCAGAACAAGAAATTTCAAAGCGATACAAAAAGCACCTCGCCCAAGAAATATCTCAATCCCAGACTCATGCTGAGTTCTGAAAATCTCTCCTGTGATCTAACCATTAACAACCAACCCATTACTATACTAATGCAAACTCTAGCCCCCACAACCAGCCGCCCTCGTGACGTTCAAGTTGCTGAAATTGCGACTCATACTTTAGTTTTGCGATCGCGCACTTGGGAACGCCTCAAGTTTGAAGTTGAATACGCCCGCCAAAAAGGAACAACAGCGAATTCTTATCTCATCCAAGCTGATCGGACTGCTTTAATTGACCCTCCGGGCGAGTCTTTTACCCAAATTTTCTTACAAGAACTCAACAAACACGCTCTATTGACGCAATTAGATTACATAATCCTCAATCACGTCAATCCTAACCGGATGGCTACCCTCAAAGTCCTCCTCGAACAAGCACCCCAAGTTAAGATTGTCTGTTCTAAACCAAGTGCAAATGTTCTAAAAACGATTTTCCCTGAGTGGGAGTCGAAAATTCAGCTAGTCCGTTCCGAAGACACTCTAGATTTGGGACAAGAACATCAACTGCAATTCGTGACTGTACCGACTCCCCGTTGGGCGGATGGAATGTGTACTTACGACTGTGGAACCCGTATTCTCTACACTGACAAATTTTTTGGGGTTCATGTTTGTAGCGATGTTGTTTTTGATGAAAATTGGAAGCAACTGGATGCGGATCGCCACTACTATTTTGACTGTCTCCACGCCACCCAGGCAAAACAAGTCGAAGCAGCCTTAGAGAAATTAGCACCTTTAAAAGCCAAATTTTATGCACCTGGTCATGGTCCGATTGTCCGCTACAGCCTCAGTCGCTTTACCTACGATTACTGTCAATGGTGCCAAGAACAGAAAACCCAGGAATTGCGAGTTGCCTTGCTTTATGCCTCAGCTTATGGTAACACAGCGACTTTAGCACAGGCGATCGCTCAAGGGTTAATTCAAAATGGGATTGCAGTCGAATCTATCAACTGCGAACTAGCAGAACCCAGCGAAATTACCCGTGCAGTGGAAGCTTGCAATGGCTTTATTATCGGTTCTCCTACATTAGGAGGTCATGCACCCACTCAAGTTCAAACAGCCTTGGGAATTATTCTATCAGCAGCGACGAAAACTAAACTAGCAGGAGTCTTTGGTTCCTACGGCTGGAGTGGTGAAGCCACCGATTTGATTGAAAACAAATTGTTGGATGCCAATTTCCGTTTAGGCTTTGAAACTATCCGCGTTCGCTTCAGTCCCACTGAGTCCACTTTGCAGCAGTGTCAGGATGCTGGGGCAGAATTTGCTCAAGTCTTGAAAAAGAAACAGAAGCTGCGTACACCTCGCCAAGCTTTAACAGAAGCCCAAATTGACCGAACACAACAAGCCGTTGGGCGGATTATCGGTTCTCTGTGCGTCCTCAGTTCTCGACGCGGTGACAGCCATAGTGGTATCCTGACATCTTGGGTCTCTCAAGCGACTTTTAATCCTCCTGGTTTGATGATTGCGATCGCTCAAAATCAAAATGCCGATGCGATTATTCATCCTGGTGATCAATTTGTCCTCAACATCCTTAAGGAAGGACGCAACCTGCGGCGACACTTTTCTTATCGCAGTACCCCAGGAGACAATCCCTTTGCTGAGTTGGCTACTCAAAGTGCTAACAACGGTTGCTTAATTCTCAGTGATGCCCTCACCTATTTGGAATGTACCGTTCAGCAGCGGATGGAATGTGGCGATCGCTGGTTAATCTACGCAACTGTAGACGAGGGCAAAGTCTTAGAAGCGATAGGCGTGAGTGCGATCGAGCACCGCAAATCAGGTAGCTAGTGACATTCTCCCCACCGCATAGGCGGACTCTTGAATTCCGCCGAAATGCGTTAAACCTGCCTTGAAAATAGAGATCCAAACCACGCAAACCAGACGCGCATTAGCTTATTTTCTGGTCGTCTTTTACAAGAACTATCAAACATAAACAGCTAAATAAGAGTTTGACTGGATTCAAAGCGCCACTTTTTAAAACAATAAAACTACCCAATCCTATCAAAACAAAAGGCACAAGATAATTACCGTATTGAGTGACAGTTTCAGCTATTCCTTGTTGATTTGTTAGTTTGTATGCGGAATAGCACCAAACTCCTATTAGCAAAAAGAATACGACTAGAATTACCAAAAAACTTCCTAAATCACTACTCGCAAATAATGGTACATAAACGCTAATGTTATCGCTACCATTAGCAATAGTGACAGCAGCAACACTGTAAGTCTGAGGGGAAAGAAAACTTGCAAAACTAGAATCTTGTGATTGTTCCGTTTCTGCTTCTTCTTCTGAATCTTCTCCTGGGTTCACCAAACTACTAATGCCTATAGTAAGAGGTATTAAACCTAATAATCCAATCCAGTTTGGCGATAAGATGAATCCACCAAAGAAACCGGGGAGACTGGCAATGACAAGTGCTGTAAAACCAAGGTACTGACCAACAATAATATGCCTACGAGTGAAGGTAGAATTAACCTGAGAAAAAAAGAGCAAAAGGATAACAATATCATCAAGATTCGTGGCGGTGAAGGCAACTATTCCTGTGCTAATTCCAGAGACTAACCCGCTCATATATATATCATGATTTTATTTTTTATATATAATTTATAGGCTTGATAACATCATATTTATTATCAATGACCATAACTCAACTTTGGACGGCTTTCACGGAAGCTGTCATTGCCTTCGTTGCTACCAATATTGATGATATCCTCATTCTGTTGTTATTTTTCTCACAAGTAGATGCCAATTTTCGGCGACGACATATTGTGTTTGGTCAGTACCTTGGTTTTGCAGCTATTATCATTGCTAGCTTACCAGGATTCTTTGGTGGCTTATTTGTTCCGCGAGAATGGATTGGATTCCTGGGATTACTACCGATCGCAATTGGTTTAAAGCTATTGGTGAAAAAAGAACAAGAAACTACGCAAGTTCAAACAGTAACCACTGATTTTCACTCCTCCTCACATAGTAACCCCATACTGTCTTTTGTGTTGAGTATTTTGCATCCCCAAACTTATCAAGTCGCAGGAGTAACATTTGCTAATGGCGGTGATAATATCAGTATTTACATATCCTTATTTGCTGGTAAGAGCTTTGCTAGTTTGGGAGTAACTTTATGTGTATTTTTTGTCTTGGTAGGGGTTTGGTGTGCAGTTGCTTACCTATTGGCTCGTCAAAGAGCGATCGCTAATATTTTAAGCCGCTACGGTAGAGCCGTTGTTCCTTTTGTGTTGATTTGCCTTGGTCTTTTTATCATGTACGAAAGAGGAACATTCAGCTTGATATTACACTCACACTGGGGCAACTAACTTGTAACTCGCCATGAGCAAGATTGTGTAAATGATAAACCGCAGTGGACGTTGAGGCGCAAGTTGGCAAAGTTTAGCACCAAGCAGTACCCCAGGTACAGAGCCTAACCATATTGGTAAGACCAAACTCCAGTCAACTGTCCCAAGGGTGAGATGTCCCAAGGAAGTGAAAAGTAATAAAATTGCGGCTTGTGAGATATCTGTACCCACTAACTTACGAGTCTCTAGCTGGAAAAAGCCAATCAGCACCAATGCAAACATCGAACCGGAAGAGACACTTGTTAAACCAACCAAACAGCCTAAAACTGCTCCTACGCTCATTGCGCAACCACGACCCAGCTTTGTTGTCAAGTCAAACTTTGGTAGCTCTGGTAATTTAAAATCCGGGAAAAACGACAATAGCAGCAGTTGTGCCAGTGCTAACAAAGTCATAAACAAAATCATCATTCCAACCAAGTGCAGCAGGATGTGGTCTAGCTTCTGCTCTCCTGTGCGTTTGACCAAATGCAAAATTCCTACCCCAAAAAGCGATCCGGGAACGCTGCCAAATGCCAGCCACTTCACCACTTGCACATCGACGGTTCGTTGCTGCCAGTGCTTATAGCCGCCGACAAACTTCATCAGCGTGGCAGCCACAACATCAGAACTCACAGCAATGGAAGGAGGAACCTGGAATAAAAAAATGAGCATTGGCGTGATCAAAGATGCTCCGCCAATGCCTGTTAAGCCGACGATAATACCAATCAAAAAGCTCAATAGGGGTAGTAATGAGTAATGCATATTGCTGTTCTAGAAAGGGTTAAAGGTGTTTTATCTCTGACCGGAAGTCAGCTTGGTAGATGCAAACCCCTTTCGCTTATAAGTACAATAATTCTATATCCTTACCGTACTTTAACTCAAAAAGTGAGTCAACGTCTAGCGTAATGGCACAGATGAACAACATATTATTCTTTACACAGATAATAAATAAGAGCTTGAGTTCTTTTGTGCTGTGTTAGTGGGATGTAGTCATTTCTTGCAACACAAGCGTTTGATTCGCGGTATAAAGAGCCTAGTTTGATGCGGCGGTCTTCTAATCCTCGGTTAGCGGCTCTTAAAGTGGGAGCAGAGCCAAGGTAAATGGTACGGGTAACACGGCGACAGGCAGAGTTGCGCCCCAGGTTGGGATTTTGACCATCAAGGGAAACGGGCAGGGAGTTAGTACCATCCACGTCCTTGCGTGAGTTTTACCACCGCCGCGGTTACTCATAGCCATAGTGAAATTTTAGACAATAAATATAAAGATTTTCCGGCTTGGCTCTTAGTTAGCTTAAGTGGCAGCCTTACTGTATAGTATAATTAGGAACTGAAAAAACAGCATATCCTGTCTGTGTCGGTGGCTGGGTTCCAGTTATCAGATAATTCGTCACGGCCCAACAGTCGCACTTTGCCGCTTTTGGCTGTGAGTATACCGCCGTTGACCAGTCCTTGCACACTGGTGTTTTTGGCTTTGGAGAGGGTTTCAGCATTTCAGCAGGATGTAGTCAAAACTCGTTGGTAAGAGGCAATTTCGCTATATTTCTTGAGTTAGGAACCCTTACTTCAGATCGTCCAATAATTTTCCTAGCTTCTTCTTCAGGATTCGGGGTTGTGCGTCGAAGTAAAGTATATGTAGTGGTAAGGTCGATTCTTTGCCCAATTTGCAGGGTTTTTAGTGGACTAAGAAATTCCAGCTCCACGAAAGCATCTGGAGCGGAATTGGTATAAATTTCAGCACTGCTTTCCTGATCAGGATAACTAACCGCAGGTTCTCTCGGTGAGTCAATGCGGACTACAACTTTTTCTCCAACCCATAACAACGTACTCGCATCAGAGCCTATCTTGTGGGATTTTTTCGGATCACGTGTCAATGAGAGCATCCCGTTTTCCACCTTTAAGTTGGCTGGTAACTCCTCGGATTGTCTGTTATACCCTTGAGGAAAAATCGAAGCTTGGGGTAGGGCAGCGTATACCGCCACTGGATCACGCAACTGTGTAATCACCCATGCTGCAACATGTTTGGGGTTGCCTTTGACCTTTTCATAAGTTGTGGAAATAGTCATCACAGGTTTTTGCGGATGGAGTCGAATCCTGCGGTAAGTCCGAATGCCGTAAAGTGGATCTATGGGAGAAATTAGCGTCACTTCGCTGCCGTCAACCTTTGCCTGAACTGGTATGGAATCAAAACCTGTCGGTGGAGGCCAATCTCGCCCCATGATTTTTGTCCAGTCAGACTGAGGTGCAGGCCAAGTTTTATCACCCCCAAAATTAACCCATTTTTCTGACGCGGGATTGGGGGCTTTGCCAAACATTTTCGGATTTTCCCAGAATGTACCTTCTCCATCTATTAATCGAAACTGCATGACCCGCCCGATTGCTGGTACTATAACTGCTTCTACTTGACCATTACTCAAAACCCAGGAGTCTCGCCAGCCTTTGTAATTAGTCTTTACGACCGTAATTTTTGCATATTGTGATGGAGCTTTTTGGTTCGGGATCTTCGCAGTGACTTGTCCCCAACCTACGATAAAAACCGTTACTAATAAAGCGAAGCAAAACAGATTCCACGTTTTAGCCTTCATCGTTCATCCTTCGGCGGTTGCACTCCCGCCACCAAGAGGCGAATACGATAAACACCCTGACCTGCTGTGATGTAAAGTGTTTTGTAGTCTTTGTTACCCCAAGCCAAATTTGTTACCACCTCTGGCACAAGAATCTTACCCAGAAGCTGACCTGTTGGCGAGAAAACCCACACCCCTTCTGAACCGCTACAGTAGATATTACCTTGGATATCTACCTTCATGCCATCGGGTACACCTTTGTCTTTGGATCCAGTTAACTCTGCAAAAACCCTGCTGTTAGTTAATGTGCCATCTGAATTAACCTCGAAAACACGGATGTGTCCTTTTTCAGAATCACTGACGTAGAGTTTTTTCTCATCAGGAGAAAACGCAAGTCCATTAGGACGCACCATCTCTTTGCTGAGCAAAGTCAAGGTTCCATCTGGTTTCAAGCGATAGATACCATAAAAGCCAAGTTCTTCTTTCTCCTTACTAATACCATAGGGCGGGTCAGTGAAGTAAATGCTACCATCTGACTTGACTACAACGTCGTTGGGGCTATTGAGACGCTTACCCTGGTAGCGTTGAGCCAAAACGGTTATTTGACCGTTTTTTTCTGTGCGTACAAGCCGGCGGTCATGTTCAGCAGTAATTAAGCGTCCTTCCCTATCGAACGTATTGCCGTTGGGATTGCCAGCAGGACGACGATAGATGGAAATTTTACTGTCAGTTGTCCACTTATAGATAGTATTAGCGGGAATATCACTGAAGAGTAAAAAGCCAAGCGGATGCCAAAGGGGTCCTTCTGTAAACTTTAAACCATCGGCCAACTTTTCTAGCTTGGTGTTACTGCTCATGATAGTTTGTAAATCAGCGATCGCTTTTCCCTGACTCTGTTGTATGGTCAAAATGCTCAGTAATAAACTGCAGGCAGCTATTCGTAAAGTAAATTGTTTCACAATCACCTACCTTAAGCCAACTCAGATCTTGCACCATACTTTTCGTCCGCCAAGAAATAAATTTCTTGGCTCAAAGTCCAAGTCCGTTAAAACGGACTGGGTAAGTTTTTGAGTCCGTTTTAACGGACTTGGGTTATTAGCCTTGAACTTCAGTTCAAGGCGTATCAGCCGGAGGTGCAAGATCCGAGCCAACAAGCATTTGATTCGTTTCTTTTGCATAAAAATTTGTTATTTGCTTCTTTGATAGCGGTTTTGATAATCCCGTGATTATAGTGATGGAACAAGTTTTCTTACTTTACCATCACTCTTAGACGTCACATAGATTTCTCCTGCTTCGTCTATGCCAAACCGGACATCAGAACGTTCACTGCCAACGATTTTGAGAAAAGAAGTTTCTCGTTTGCCGTCAAAAAGTCTGAGTTCTTTTATCTTTGCCTGTTTACCATTAACGAGTTGATTGACAGGCACATGAAAAAAGCGTCCATCATTGCAAAAGTCCGCAAAAATATATTGACCTACCAATTCTGGAATCGCTTTGCCCCTGTAAACATAACCGCCAGCGATCGCAACCGCATAGTAGCCTGACCAATTAGGTGGTTTGTCATGCTCATATTGAGCAACAGGATATGTGTAACCATAATCAGCATCATTTTTAGGTAATGGAAACAGGACATTCTCATTTTTTTCATCAATCACCCAAGTTCCTTCACGGTTTCCCCATCCGTAATTAGCACCTTTGATGCCAAGATTCACTTCTTCGATAAAAGCCTGACCAATATCGACAATCAACATTTTGCCTTGACCGCCCATATCCCAGCTAAAACGATGGGGGTTACGCAGTCCATAAGCCCAAATTTCCCCTAGTTTCTTTGGACTAATATTTGGACTACCATCTTTAACAAAAGGATTGTCCTTGGGAATGCCATATTTGCCATTAGCACTATTATTGCCGAAAGGGTTAATACGGAGTATCTTACCAAGGGGAGTGCCGAGGTCTTGTCCATTATTCAGAGGATCTGTATCGCTGACAGGAAAGCCATCGCTCCCACCATCTGCGACTGCAATATACAGCATTCCATAATCTGCATTTCCAGGTTTAGCATTAGGATTGAAGCTTAATTGCCCTATATTATGATCTGGGTAGGGTTTTTCAATACGAAGGATTTCCCGAAAAGTTCCAGAAAAAGTATTAGCAGCAGGATTGGTAGCTTTCCACTCGCGAATCACTTCGTGATGAGAACTTTCTATAACCTTGCCTTTGCTATCAAAAATTGTTTTATTGACTGGAAAATCAGGAATTCGATTATTTTTTTCTTCGCTATGTATAGTGTAAAAAATTCCATTTTTAGCAAACTCTGGATGAAACGCAAAATAGGAAAAACCCTGTTGTGAAGTTTCATCGCTAAAGCCTGGGCAAACTAAATTTTTTAAATTCATGTATACAGAAGCTTTGTCGTTCAAAATGACATAAAGCTTGCCACGCATATCATTAACAAATAACCTTCCACTACCATCACCTGTATGAGTCAAAAGATTCAATCGCGCCACTCTCTCGCGTCCTGTTCCACTTATGGGAATTTGCACAACTTCTTTAAACCCTACACGCAGATTTGATTTTTCAAGTTTGACGGGAATGGGGTTTGTAATCTGGGCAGAGGAAATACTTGAAAAAGCCAAAATTGAAAACAAAACAGAGCAGATACAAAAGAAAATATATAATTTTTTCATCTTAGAGGATGTTCGGAAGATCAAAAAAAGCCCATGTAACGGTATTCTGTCAGTATAAACAAATGCGACAGCGTTACACGAGCCATGTCTAATATCTGACTACTGAGCTTCCAATACACCACGAAACATGTTCATACCACAGGTAAATTGATATTGCCCTGGTTTTTGAGGTGTGAATTCAATCGAGGTAACATGACTGAGAGCCAAATCTTGAGTTTTGTGCTTATCGGGACTTAAACAAAAAAAGAAATAAAAACAGAGTCTGATGCTTTCCTAAGATAGCTTTCACATCAAAGTAACATCCCATGAAAAAGATAACCCCCGCAGCGATGCCACTCACATCTCTCAATTTTTTTGAGAAAAATACCAACTTATGACCCAAAGCTGGTAAAATATCCAAGGTTAGTAATGCCCCTCATAACTACCACGAGAAATTAAAACTTTGAGCCACTCATTCTACGTAATGGCTCAAAGGTGGAATTGACTTGAGTAGAGTAACCAAACCAGTCGAACTCATCACTACTTTTTAATGCCGCATCATAAATAAAGCTAAAAAATCCGAAAAGTAACACGGAATGCTTGTATATTACTGTGTTGCTACTAGATTTAAGGGCAAGCTTATGGTAGAACCTTTAAGGGCAGCAGTGATTGTCTCTTTATTTTTCTCTGAGGCAATTAAAGAAGGCGGAAAAGCTTTAGGTAAAGGTGACGCTGATACATTTACTCTTTTAATAAACACCATTCGTGAAAAGTTTAGGGTAGAGGGAACAGAAGGGTTGCTGAAACGAGCAGAAAATGACCCTACTCTACCGAATAAGGCAAAGCTACAAGATGAACTGCAAACTCAGATGGATGCAGATGAAGCATTTGCTCAAAAACTGAAAGAACTAGTCCAACAGCTACAAGTACAAGATGAAAAGATACGTCAAGTAGTTTTGAGTGAAGTTGAATTAACTGGTGACTTGAAAGCAGAAGATATCAGCAAGAAAGCGAAAGGAGTTGGTTCTGTTGAGCAGGAAATGGTTGAAAGTGTGAAAGATGTCGCTTTAAGCTTAAGAAGCGTCCCGTTTTTGCAAATATATCTTTTGATGTGGGCGATAAAATCAAGGTCATACAGCTTAAGAAACTATATTTTTGACAAAGTGATAGACTGCTCAAATTCTCCATCATTGAATAATTTGAGTCATAACAAAACTATAGAAATAGGACCAGTCAAAATAGGAATACAAGTAGACCATGTTACGTTTATGATAGGAATTGCTGGACTATTGGGAACACTTTTAGTGGTGTTTATGCTTTTCTTTTTTAAATAAGTGAATGAATTTTATACAATATTTTAAATTTTAAAATGCCTATATTACCTATATTAATAGTAGCATTTATTGGAATGGTCTTTGATTTTGTTACCAATATTATTGGACTAGTAAGCAGCATAGGATTCTCAGTACTAAATGGAGTGACGTTACTTGCTATATTCCAATGTTTTGTGGCTTTTCTTATAGCAATTATAATTTTGTTCTTTAGTGCTAATACAATCGAAATTATGGAAAATAGCGATGCATCTTTTGATAACAGTTTATTAAAGATAATTGTTATTGCTATTATGCTGCTTAGTTGGCTAACATCTTTCTTAGGAATATGTGAGTTCTTGAATACAGGTACATTTCGTTTGGCAGGTTTGTCACTTCTGTCAATAAATCTTGACGATATTTTCAAGCTTGGTTTTCTCAAAATTTGTCTTGCTTTGATTATGGCAATTATATTCACGTTATGTACACCCTATTTTGCAAGCCGTATGCGGAAAAATGAACTGACAGCATCAAGCTCTGAGAACCTCAATTTAGATTGAGTGTATAAAATTCGTAGAAGAGAGTGGCTTGACAAGGAAGGCTTCCTTGTTTTTCTGGTTCAGGATTTTGAGGACACTCAAGTTTAGTAGTCCAAAAATTCGCTTTCCAACCAACGTTGTGAGCAAATAGCTCCAAAATCTTAAAATTATGGTATTCTCCTAGAGTGCCTCCTAAGTTAATCCATGTGTTCCTCTGTACACTAAAGCCAAATTTACCGTCGGTTTTTTCTAACCAAAGCTTATCTATCTTCGTGATTAGATCTTTGTTTGGGAAATTCAGCGCATCTTTTGGAGAACACATACTATCACTTGTATCTGGGTGAGTAGATAAGCACATAATTTTCAACGTTTCTTCATCAGCTTTTTTAAAGCTATGCTCATTTAGTAGGCTTCTTAAGTACTCTAGCTTTGGATCATTTAGTCGGTCATTTACAATTGGTGATAATTTTGGTATTGCAAGATGAATTAGTATCAGTATAAAAACTACAAGCACAATAAACATAACTATAATCTTTTGGTATGGCGCATTCAATAGCCCCTCCGAGCTTATACCACCAGGATTCGGAGAGGCTATTGAGGGTCTTTATTTTCCTCCACTTGCGGAACAGCATCTTTTGTTGCAGAAATTTGCAGAGGAGTTGAATTAACTGGTGGCAATTGTAGTGTTGATTTCAAATGGTTTTGAATAAAGCTTTTTACACCTTTATAGACATCATCGCGTCTAGATTTTGGTTTAGCAATCGTAATATGATCTGCATCCACTGGAACTGGCATTACATCAACAAGCTTGGGGTCTGCACTAGCTGCGTTTACAACCTTATACCCTAATGTATCCCACGCTTCGTAATAGACCTCTGTGGCGATTTGATAATTACGATCTCTTACCTTTTGCCGATACCATACGTCTAAGTCTCGCAACCAAGGATTGTTGTCTTCCAGTTCCTCAACACTCTCTGTAGTTCGTAAAATTTTACTGAGAATACCAACTGTGTTTGCTAGATGAGAACCATTATGCGGAGTTGCTAAAAATACAATACCTTTAATTTTGTTAATAAACTCTCGTCTATCGTAAGTATCAGCATTTCTAAGAACTTCTTTAACCAATAAACCACCTAAGCTATGAGTCACAAAAACCAGTGGTTTATCTTCACCAAGCTGTTCGTTTTCTAACAACTTCCTTAAACTCCTAGCCTGATCAAAACGTGGCATAGCTTTGCCTTTCCAGCCAGAAAACTCAGCTTTATAGCCAAAAGTCCAGATACCAACATCTGTTATGTCTTCCCCAAGCCAGTACAACCAAGAGTTCTTATCTAGCTTTTCTTCCGGATGCCAAGTTTTTAAAGCATGACCTCCCAAACCATGAACAAAAACTACATCTCCCCGCCGACTGAAATTGTCGCATCCTGATATTTTAATCAAACCATTCATGTTGCTTTCTTCATTTTGCTGCGAATTGTCAAAGGGTTTGCGACCAAACATACTAGCTTTCCTTAGTAGTAGTATTACTATGATGCAGAGACATACTAGTTCTTCATCAGAAATACCGTATATTCCAGACATTTATCCACGAAAGGACATTTTTATTGACTACATGGCTCAGAGTCATAATTTCTCGTGGAGTGGCGTCATCAATATGGAGTATTTTACCAACTTATAACCGAATGTTGGTATTTTAACCGAAACATGCGATAAACTTCTTTTTGGGATGATATACATTCCGAGAGCTTTGCGTATGTCTGCCATCAACGTAAAGGAAGACCCCCAACTATCGAAAGTTGGTAAAGTTGAAAAAGCTCTACGCAATTGCAAATTCAGTGAATGCTCTTTTGCTAGGGTGATGAAAACCTAAAATAATATCTGTTTTGGGGATACCTGCTGCCAACAGATCATCAACAATCACCAAGTTGGTGCTGTCTTCTTCTACCCAGATTTTACCGTTTTGAATCTGGAGGTATAAGATAATGTGTTGCATTCGTCTTTTGCCATCCCAACCACAACGCAGCCACAGGTATTGATCACGTTCTTCATCTAGGATGAGGCGATCGCTAATTATAGTTTCTGTGGTGTTAGCGGGTTGAGAATTGCTATTGTTATAGTATTTTTTAATAGTTTCTTGGACAGTATTGCGATAATGGGTTAATGTATCCATTGCACGATTTGCTCCTGTTGGGTGTCTACGATAATTAATTGCAGGTTGTTTTGGCGGGTTATGATTTGGATTGATAGACGTTGAAAAAAGTTGAAATACACAATGTCGTCAATTGCTAGGTATAAATTATATTCAGGCTCGCTGAGTTGGATGAGGTTGCGATAAACGATGTACTGTCCAAGGGCGTTGTGAAAGTCGTACATCTGAGATTTCCCAACGAAGCTTTTAATTTCTACAACAATTTTTTGCCCCTGGCGTTCTGCGGCGATTGGTTTCTCTGCAGCTAAATCAGCATACAGTTCAGCATCTTCATATTTAATTATGTAAGGGTCAGCAATTATCAGCCACCCGTCTTTAATCAGAGCATTTTTTACAGCATCGTGATAGAGGTCTTTGGCGGGCATAGGATGATTTCTTAAGCGTGAATTTCTCGTTCTAGGAATTTTATAAGCTGGTGTGGATCAAAGTCTGCTGCACCAGCTGCATTGCTTGCCCCAGTCTAAGCTATCAAATTTGATATTAAAACAGGAAATGACAGACTCTACCTAAATAATACCTAACAACTTCCGCAAGAGATATTTGACTGAAGAAAGGTAGAGGAGCCAGTGCGGGGGTGAAGCAGCGCTGCGGGAGGGTTTCCCTCCGCAGGCGACTGCTGAAAGGGTTTCCCGGCAGAAAGCACCTGGCGTGGCAGCTATGCTGAAGATAGTAGAAGAAAAAAGTATAAAGAAATGCTCTTTGCCCTCTCCGAATTTCTCCAGCCGATGGGCGCATCACTTACCATAACTATATAACTATAAAATTTATATAATTAAGGTGCGTTTGCCCTAGAGGCATGAGTGTTCACAAATCCTGCGCGGATTGCTATGGATTAAATAGTTTTGGGACGGAAATTACGCAAGCGCAAGGCATTAGTCACGACAGACACGGAACTAAAAGCCATCGCTCCTCCTGCAATAATTGGGTTGAGCAACCAGCCAAAGATGGGAAACAAAATGCCAGCAGCAATAGGAATTCCAGCAACGTTGTAAATAAAGGCAAAGAAGAGATTTTGACGTATATTACGAATCGTGGCGCGGCTGAGTTGAATGGTGGTGACAATGCCTTGCAAGTCTCCAGAAATTAAAGTGATATCGCTGGCTGCGATCGCCACATCTGTCCCTGTACCAATCGCTATCCCCACATCTGCTTGAGCCAACGCAGGTGCATCATTGATACCATCACCCACCATTGCCACAATAGAGTGTTGATACCAAGTTGCGTGAAAAACCTCACCCCTGCCCCTCTCCTTATTAAGGAGAGGGGTGTCTGTAAGGGGTGATACGTATGAATGCAACTTAGTATGAGTTTTGGCTTCTGAGTGCTGAATTGCTTGTTTCACCCCTGTTCCCTTTTTCCGTGCCCTTTCTGCTTGAAGAGATTGAATCACCTGTGCTTTTTGTTCTGGTCGAACTTCGGCAAAGACGCGGGTAATGCCAACTTCACGTGCGATAGCCTCAGCAGTTTTGCGGTTATCTCCCGTCAACATCACTACCTCTAAACCGAGCTTCTGTAATGCTCTGACAGCAGCTTCACTGTTATGTTTTAGGGCATCTGCAATACCCATCAATCCTTGCATTTCGCCATCTACAGCAATCAAAATCGCAGTTTTGCCAGCAGCTTCCAACGCAGCTTTGTGTTCTTGGAGGGTATCAGTGTTAATTTCCAGTTCCTCCATCCAGCGTTGTGTCCCAATTTGGACAAGGTGGTTGGAAACAATAGCTTGGACGCCACTTCCTGCGATCGCTTCAAATTTCTGCGCGTTACCTAAATCTACCTGCTGTGATTGAGCATATCTCACAACTGCTTCAGCTAAAGGATGCTCAGAATTTCTCTCAACGGATGCGGCTAGGTGCAGAAGTTTTAACTCATTACTATCCCTAGTACCGTTGACGGTAACATAGTCGATGACAGTGGGTTTACCTTGAGTCAGAGTTCCAGTTTTATCCAGCACAATCGTCTGAATTTTGTGTGCTAGTTCTAAGCTTTCTGCTCCTTTGATTAAAATACCGTTTTCTGCACCTTTACCTGTACCCACCATGACAGAAGTGGGGGTGGCTAAACCCAAAGCACAGGGACAAGCGATAATCAACACACTAACTGTTGTGATCAGGGCAAATGTCAAATTGCCGATGATGTTAAACCAGATGATAAAGGTGGCGATCGCAATACCAATAACCACTGGTACAAACCATCCCGTCACAGAGTCTGCTAATCTTTGAATGGGTGCTTTTGAGCCTTGAGCCTGTTGCACGAGTTGAACAATTTGAGCCAAAACGGTATCTTTTCCTACTCTCGTCGCCCGGAACTTAAAGCTACCTGTTTTGTTAATTGTGGCTCCTATAACTTCGTCTGGTGGCTGCTTCTTAACAGGTACACTTTCGCCCGTAACCATTGATTCATCAATAGTAGAAGCGCCTTCTATCACTTCTCCATCAACAGGAATTTTCTCACCTGGACGCACCAAAATCACATCCCCAATCTGAACTTCTTGAATGGGAACATCGATTTCTTTGTCATTGCGGATAACACGGGCATTTCTTGCTTGTAAACCAATGAGTTGGCGAATGGCATCACTAGTCTGACTCTTAGCACGATGTTCAAAAAGTCGCCCCAGCAGAATAAGTGTGATGACAACCGCTGCTGTTTCGTAGTACACCTCTGGCATTAAGCCTTGATTGATCAAGAAGTTAGGGAAAACAGTTGCAAACAACGAGTAGAAAAACGCCGCACTCGTACCCAGTGCAATCAGCGTATCCATTGTTGCTGTGTGGCGCTTCAAACCTTTCCAGGCGTTTACATAGAACCTATATCCACACCAAAATTGTACAGGTGCAGTCAGTGCTAATTGAAACCATCCCTGAGACAGCCAAGCAGGAATCAAGGGTAGCTTGAGTCCTGTCATCATAGACAGCGAACCCAACACAAGTATGATACTGACAACGCCTCCTACCCAAATTTTACGGGTGAGATCCTGTTCTTCAGCATTCCGGGAAGCTTTCTCGGCATCCGATTCTCCTGTCAGCATTTCTTGTTCTTGGAGTGAGTAAGCTGAGTATCCTGCATCCTCTACAGCTTGTTGAATCTTCTCCAAGCTGGTTTTTCTCGGATCATACTTGACACTAGCTTGTTCTGCACCAAAGTTGACATTAGAGTCAATCACTCCAGGAACAGAACGAATTGCTTGTTCAACATTTCTGGCGCATGACGCACAACTCATGCCTCGTAGTTTGAGTGTGAGGGTATCCATTTCACAAACTCCTTTGCACCCTTGAGAGTAGTAGATATCAAAAATCAGGCAACTGTATATCCAGCTTGTGTAATCGCTTCCTGAATTGCTGTTTGAGAAGCGTTAGTTTTCACGGACACAATTTTGGTTTTGGGATCAGCTTGAACTGTTGCATTGGCATCAATAGCTTGAACTGCTTTGGTGATAGTGTCTGCACAAGCAGAACAAGCCATATTGGGGACTTGAAGTTGTAGTGTCATAAAGGTAAATGATTGATTATTAGTGGTGTGTAGTTACAAACAACCAGGACTTACGCACGAACAACGTAATCATAGTCATTGCGACCTCTGGGAAGCAATCGCAACCCACTGTTTTTAGTAGCGCGTGCGTAAGTCCTAACAACGTGTTTCGTTTTGAATCTATCTTAAAATCTCTAGTCAACTGGAGAGTCAAGAGGATCTTTTTCTACAGCGTTTACCCCTACACCCCTACACCCTTACACCCCTTTCTTGGTCAATCAATCCACTGGACATCCTCTAATTCGGCACCGTTAACGCTCTGCCATTATCTTCAGGTTTCAACGAGAGCAAAAATGGCACCGCTTTTTCTACCCACTTCTTGAGTGGTGTAAATAGGGCTGCATCCTCGCCGTAGCAAATTTCTAGCATCTTAGTGTAAATGATGCCAGGATTGAGGGGAATTGCTGCCATGCCAGCAGGTAGTTCTTGCGCAAGCGTACGCGTGAGTCCTTCGATTGCCCACTTAGAGGCGCAGTAAGGAGCAACTTCCGGCGAGGTCGATCTCCCCCAACCCGAACTGAAGTTGACAATAATCCCTTGCTGGCGTTGAATCATCGCTGGCACGAAGTGACGAATCACATTAGCAACGCCTTTGATGTTAACATCAATTAACTGCGAGAATTCATCCGATGGTATTTTCCACAAGGGTGCTGGATGATTCATTAAAGCGGCATTGTTGATCAATAAATCGGGCGAGCCATAGGTTGCGAGAATTCGCTCGACCCATGCTTGCACAGTTGATTCGTCCGCAACATCGACAGAGGTGAAATCATGAGGAGCAGCAAAGCGCTGGCATAATTTTTCCACAGCTGTGGTTGAGCGCGTACACCCAATCACCGTATGTCCTCGTGCAATAAACTGTTCGGTCATGGCTAAACCTAGACCGCGACTCACGCCTGTTATCACTATCTGCTTGGTCATCTAGATATCCAATCGCGTTTTTTATTTATAGCAGGGAACAGGGAACAGGGAACAGTGAACAGTAAACAGTAAACAGTGAACAGTAAACAGTGAACAGTAACAACTGATAACTGATCGCTGGTAACTGGTAACTGGCGACTGCTATATGTAGAAGTTTAGCAGTGATATAGCTTTGGGGCGATCGCATTTACAATGTTGAAATCGATTTGCGGATTTGACGAGTTTGAGTTAGATCTAACTCGCTACAATGGTATTAGAAATTTGTAGCATAATTGTATGGCAAAGCAGGAAGTTCCACTTGCTGGGGAAGAACTCATTAAAGAAGTCTGTCGGCGGATTCGGGTTGCTCGCAGTTATTGGGATGCCCACAACAATGCTGCTTGTCGGGGGGAACGCGATCAGGCGTTAGCTCTTTACAATACCTTAAGCAAGGAACAAAAAGAACAGATTCCGCAAGTGTTGCGCGTGTGGTTACGTTATCGCAGTGAGAAATACTTTGGGGCACACCGAACACCGCCCAAGTCGGCACGAAAATCCAAAACCCAGATCCGTTAACGAGCACATATAAAAATGATTAAGCCTAAAAATTTGTATCGCGGACACGTAATAGAAAAAGTTGGTCACGGTAAAAGAGCGGTATTTCAAACAATCATTAACGAAAAAGAATGGTCTAGCGTGACTGAATTAGAAGTAAAAACCGCAATTGATGTTTGGATTGATCAAGGAATAGAGCCGTAGTCATTGCGCAGATATCTATTTCCTCTTTCCCATTTTACCTCACAATACGGTTCGGTTAAGATCACAACGCCTGCGGCGACAGAGTTAAAAAGGGGGTAAAACAGGGTTATAAGCCCCCCTTTTTAAGGGCTTTTAGGTGCGATGCTCCGGCAGGGAGCCGCCAAGGGCGATCGCATTTAACATAGATTACAGTTTTTATTAATTGGGTGTACATTGGGAATACGAAGAACGCCATAGGAGAAAAACTATGTTTGAGGCAGAAGCCGCAACGCCCAAAGAATCGCGGCTTTCCATTCGGGCAACGGAGCCACAAAAGGCGATACTGGCAGAAGCTGCCCGCGTGCGGCACACGAATGTCAGCCAGTTTGTGCTGCAAGCATCACTTGATGCCGCGAATGCGATTCTTGTGCATCAAACAGAGTTTCGCTTGCCGCCTGAGCAGTGGGAAGCGTTCTGCGAACGTCTTGACGCACCGCCGAAAGTCGTTCCCGCCTTGCAGCGACTCTTTAGCGAACCGGAACCTTTTAATGCACAGTGAGCCTTTAAACGAGCCTGTTCTGCTTGCCAAACATCAGCTGATCGCGGATTTCGATTGCAAGAAGCCGCCACTTAATGATTTCCTGGTCAAATACGCTTTGCAAAATCAGGCAAGCGGCGGAGCCAGAACCTACATCCTGACTCGTGCTGATCGCGTCATTGGCTATTACAGCCTTGCCCCTGCGTCCATATCACCGGAGTCGGCTCCCGCTCGTGTCATGAAAGGGCAAGGGCGTTATCCTGTGCCGGTGATCCTGATGGCGCGGTTTGCCATAGACAAAGGCGAACAGGGAAAAGGCTTAGGCAAAGCCCTGTTCCGCAATGCGCTACGTCGCTCCCTGGCGGGGGCAGAAACTATTGGCGGTCGCGCTTTTCTTGTCCACGCCAAAGACGAGGAAGCCCGCGCCTTTTACCTCAAGTTTGGCATGGAAGAATCCCCAACCAATCCCCTGCACCTGCTTTTACTCTTCAAGGACATTCGGCGATCGCTCGAAGCCGCAGGTTAAGTTCTTTATGGGCCAATACGGTTCAGTTAGAGCCAAAAACCTTAATTTTCGTAGGTTGGGGAGGACAGTGCCGTGGGCGGGTTTCCCGCAAAGTCTGCCGGGCGGAATCTTCCGTCCGGCGAGCTTTGCGACAGTCGCGCACCTGTCCGTTGAGCCAGCGCGAATGACGGTGACGACAACCGGCTGCGGGAGGGTTTCCCGACAGCCAGGCATCTGGTGAGTCCAGCGCTGCGGGAGGGTTTCCCGACAGCCAGGCGACGGGCGTTCCCGAAGGGCTTTCCGCTCTCACGGCAAGTCTGGCGTTTGAGGAACGTTCGCGCAGCGTGTCCGCAGGACATAAACCAACATTTTCGGGACTTTGTTGGGTTTCACTACGTTCAACCCAACCTACAATTCTCCTTAACTGCTCATCAGTAATGTCTGTTATTGCTCTTTTTCAATCACGGTTCAGTTAAGGCTGAAAGCGTTGATGACAATATGAAAATGAGGAGCTTTGATTTGTCTTCCACTACCTTTTTACGTTTTTTAATGTTGATCTACTTACCACTAACTGAACTGTATTGATATTTCTTGCACAATCTCGCTACCGGATTCCTATACTCAGATCTTGCACGTACTTTTTCGTCCGCCTAGAAATAAATTCAGGGGCTAAGAGCTGAAGTATGCGATTAGCTCACTGGATATATATTTCAGTCCGTTAAAACGGACTTTGGCTATAAGCCTTGAACTTGAGTTCAAGGCATACTCACCGGTAACATGCACGGATTGCTATATATCAGTTAAAATTTTATTCCTGTCGCGATAAAGATGGAATTGACTTGAGGCTGTTTTGATCCCATGTGTAATCTTTCATGTCCCTTGGCCATGTTACTTCATCAGGTGTGGCAATTTTTAGGGTGCCGGAATTGAGTTTGTTATATAAGCCCAAAAAATCACCAATTTCAATATGATTTTTGTCAAAGGTTTCGCGAAGAAGTTCGATTGTAAACATCATGTTATGGGCTTCAAAGCTGCCTTGAGTAAACAAACGCGGAAATATCAAAAATTTTATATCCTTTCGTTTTTGCTTTATAGCTCTTTGGGGTGTTATTCCAAAATTCTCTGTTAATGGATCGCCTTGAATGAAAACCATAATGTAATTTGGACCTGCTACCCATTTTTGATAGCCATTTCCAAAGGTGAAAACATTGATGAGTTGACTAGTGCGTTGCTTCCAAATCTGTTCTTGAATTCGTCGTTGTTTAAAGTCAAACACCCTAGCGTGTTCACAAATAAAATTTGTTTTAGCAAGCTTAATAGCTCTAGCCAAAAAAATTGTACCAAGACTATCGCCTGATAAATTGAGAGGTTTTGAATTGTTTACAGCATAAGTTATCAAAGTTGCTAAATTTTCAATGACTGGACTACCAGATAAACCGAAATAGTCAAGAGCTGCATTAGCCCAGTCAAGGCGTCGGTTAATGCAAGCGACAACTGGACGTTTTTTAAGAAAAGTGGAGTTGTTCATATTGGCGATGCCAGTTAAAAGAGTATCAGCATATCTACGGCTCCTTTTTGAAGATTCTGACTCACTTTGTCCCAGCCCAGAGACAAATACTGCAAAAAGTTCACGCTTATCATTTTCTGGATAATAAGTAATCTCAGATGTAATCATGGTGATTGGATCAAAAGATTCCATCACTGCGTCAAAATCAAAAACTTGTTCATTACCTGGATTTTGGAATTGTCCATCAAATTTTTTATCCGGGAAGAAAGCTTCAAGAGGCCAGCGCCACCAGGGAGATACGATTCGTTTTGCCTTATCTGCATCTGATATCTTCATGAAAGACTCTCCTAAAGTACTGGAATTTAGACTTAAAAAAGCACAAGCGTGATCAAAGCAAGGTGTTTGTACAAGTATAAAAAGAAAAGGAGCCTGTGTTTAAAACAGACCCCTAGGACGATGAGTCAGAAGCATCAGCTTATACTTACAGCATGGCTGCTTTGTATGCCATAAGAACGCTTTGGGCTTACGCCCTTAGCGTCGCTTTTGCGCTTACAAGCTGTAACACTCACTTTCGAGTACTGGCTTCTCTGGTGTAGTGCTGTCTGACCGAAACTAGGGTGTAAGGGCAAAACAAGTAAAAAGAACCAAGTAAAAAGTAAAAAGAAGGAATTTTTTCTTTTGCCTTTTGCCTTTTAACTTTTAACTTCATTTGATAGGGGTGTAGGGGAAAAAGAGAAAATTGTATTTTTGTACACCTACCTCCGGAATAGAAGGGTGCAAGCTCCCACCAATTAAACTACACCCCACACCCCATGCCCCACACCCTTCTTCTTGACTATCGCACTAGTTCTTCTGCATACAGTTCCCAACCCTGGGATTTTCGGTTATTGAATGCTGCTAATCTTTAATGTACTACCAAATATATTTCACATTTGAAATGTTAAAGAACATATGGGAAAATACAAGCGTATTGGCATTCTTACTAGTGGAGGAGATTGCTCTGGTTTGAATGCAGTGATCAGAGCTGTTGTCCATTGTGCTTGTGGAAAAGGTTGGGAAGTGCTGGGAATTCGTCAAGCAACTGTGGGATTAATGGCGCGTCCACCGCAATTCACAAAACTGGAAATCGACCAAGTTGACCCGCTATTAACTTCTGGTGGGACAATGTTAGGAACCACCAACAAAGGTGATCCTTTTGCTTTTCCTATGGCTGATGGCAGTGTATGCGATCGCTCAGAAGAAATCATTGCAGGCTACCATCAACTCGGTTTAGATGCTTTGATTGGGATTGGTGGCGATGGTAGCTTGGCTATTCTCCGTCGCTTGGCACAACAAGGCGGGATTAATTTAGTAGGTATTCCCAAAACGATTGATAATGATATTGGGATTACTGAACATGCTATCGGTTTTGATACTGCAGTTAATATTGCCACAGAAGCACTCGATAGGTTACATTTTACAGCTGCTTCTCACAGTCGAGTCATGATTTTAGAAGTCATGGGTCGTGATGCAGGACACATTGCCATTGCTGCGGGAATTGCAGGGGGCGCAGATGTGATTTTAATTCCAGAAATTCTCTACACGATTGACCACATCTGCAACAAAATTAAACAGCGCCAAGAAAAAGGCAAAAACTATTGTTTAATTATTGTTTCCGAGGCAGTTCGTACTCAAGAAGGTGAAAGTATCACAATGACAAATCGCTTGGGTCAATCTCGGTATGGTGGTATTGGTCAATACTTAGCTGATCAAATTAGCGATCGCATTGGTGCAGAAACCCGAGTCACAGTATTAGGACACATCCAACGGGGTGGAACCGCTTCACCACTGGATCGACTCGTGGCAGCTGCCTTTGGTGTAGCAGCAGTAAACCTCATTGATGAAGGTAAATATGACTACATGGTAACATGGCAAAATCGCCGAGTTTTTCCTGTACCCATTGCTGAGGCGATCGCTCAGTATAGAGCTGTCAACCCAGAGGATACTTTAGTCAAAACTGCTCGTGGTTTGGGTATTTATTTGGGAGATTAACATTTGTCAAGACGTTGCAGTGCAACGTCTTTACACTACTCAGAAATTGGGGAGAAAATTCCAGGGCATAGGATTTTGCACCAACAGTGAACGACTATAGCAAAACATTATAGTTGACTCTCTAGTTGACTGGAGATTTCACAATAGAGCTACAAACCATAATATGGATAAAATTCTATGCAACGTGTTTCTTGGAAAACTGGGTTTTTTACAGTTACCTTTATCGCACTCGCATCCCTAAGCGCCTGTTCTACAACAACTTCCCAAAATCAAACTCAAGCCCCAAACACCACTGCAACTGAGGCTAGCGACAAGCAGCAGATGAACCACGGTGGTATGAATCATAGTAGTGACATGAATCACAGCATGGATTTAGGTTCAGCCGATGCGAACTACGATTTGCGGTTCATTGATGCGATGACTCCACACCATGAAGGTGCTGTGGTGATGGCTAAAGTTGCCCTGCAGAAATCAAAACGTCCTGAAATCAAAAAGCTGGCACAGGAAATCATCAAAGCTCAAAACAAAGAAATCGCTGAGTTGAAACAGTGGCGCACAGCATGGTATCCCAAAGCATCTAGCACGCCAATGGCTTGGAATACCCAGATGAATCACATGATGGAAATGTCTCCTGAACAATCTAAAGCTATGCGAATGGACATGGACTTGGGAGCGGCTGATAGCGAGTTTGACTTGCGTTTCATCAATGCAATGATTCCACATCATGAAGCAGCGGTGACAATGGCGCAAGATGCATTGAATAAATCCAAGCGCCCTGAAATCAAGAAACTGGCTCAAAATATCATCACTTCTCAACAACAAGAAATTGCACAAATGAAGAAGTGGCGACAAGCTTGGTATAAGCAGTAATACCCTTTCACAAAAATCCTGATACATTTGACTCCACGGCAGTTGCTCCACTTGGGGAAACACGCCAGGTCGCACAACGGGGGGTACCCCCGCAAGCGACTGGCTCCCCAAGACCGCACTGCCTCCCCTACTCCCCCTACTCCCCCTACTCCCCCACTTACCCACTTACCCATATTTATCAACTTTAAAGTAGTGGGAGGAGGGGGTGCGATGCTCTAGCAGGAAGACTCACTCAGGGCGATTGCCCAAAGGGCAGACGCCAGAGGCGTATCGCAGCGGTTGCTTTTTGAGTAGCTCGTCGTATCAAACCTCAGATGATATCAGCATCCAAAGAGGATGTTACAACTACCAATCTTTCTCACAGAGAAGAAACACATAGGCATCCCTCTTTTCCCACAAAAACCCATCTATACCCCAACTCAACCCACCCAACCTCACAGCAACAGCAGGTAGATGTCCAGTCGGAGCTGAGGAATTGAACGTCAGTTCATTGATTTGTAACCAATTTTTATGGACGCGCCATTCTACACAATCACCAAAGGCTTCGTAAATCTTATCGTTAGCTTTGAGATTTCCTCCTACGCTTTTCCAAATGCGTTGTTGAACACTAAATCCAAAGCGACCATTGGAAGATTCTACCCAAAGTTGGTCGATAGCGCGGAGGTCTTCGTGTGGGAAGTTGTGGATAGATGCTACATTTAGCCAACCTTCTTGTTCTCGATTTGTCAGGTTGAGCATAATCCTGAGTGTTTCGTGATCAGCTTCTTTCCATCTTCCAGATACTAGGAGATCGCGCAATGTTGTAGTTAACTTTGGTGTCTTTTGTAAAGTTAGCTGCTGTTGACTCAAGTCTTTGAGCTTTCTTGCTTCTTGATGCTGGTGTTTTTCTTGTTCGAGTTGAGCGAGTAAGCGACGTTCTATTTCTTGACGCTGGCGTTTTTCTTGTTCAAGTTGAGCTAGTAAGCGATGTTCTGTTTCTTGAAGCTGATGTTTTTCTTGTTTGAGTTGAGTTAACAGGTGTTTTTCTTGTTCGAGTTGAGCTAGTAAGCGACGTTCTGTTTCTTGACGCTGGTGTTTTTCTTGTTCAAGTTGAGCTAGTAAGCGATGTTCTATTTCTTGAAGCTGATGTTTTTCTTGTTTGAGTTGAGTTAACAGGTGTTTTTCTTGTTCGAGTTGAGCTAGTAAGCGACGTTCTGTTTCTTGACGCTGGTGTTTTTCTTGTTCGAGTTGAGCTAGTAAGCGATGTTCTATTTCTTGAAGCTGATGTTTTTCTTGTTTGAGTTGAGTTAAGAGCCGCTTTTTCCATTTAGACCACAATAACACTCCTACTGCTACTGTCACGACTACTGCAACGCTTATGCTAATGGCAAGCCAATTCATAACCTTTTTATGCCTGTGATAATTTCACGCTGATTTAATTTGTCTGTTGTTAACTATTAAAAACAGAGTTGTCAAGACTGATACCTGATAAATGCTCAATTCCATAGTCAAAATCTCTACCGTCGCTTGCGGGAAAACCAATTAGCAGGAACACCAATCAATCCGTTGCAAAGCGCATCAACTTCCTCACATCATCGATTGGCAATCGTAACTCTTTGCTAATTGCTGCTTCCAATGCGCTAAGTTGTGTGACCGGAAATTCAAATTCTAGTTCTTTTAGGGCTTTGGAAGCTGTCTTGACTCTGACTCTAGAAAGATTTTGATGCTTTTTGATTTGAACTGTGATTGATAGTACAAGTGTTGGGGATTGCTTTGCTGATAATGTCTCAACCTTCAACGGATTCGTTGATTGACGAGAGCGGAACAATATGCTATTCATCACAAATCCACTCCCCACCCAAAAAGTCAATCCAAGCAGTGGTAGGAGTAGCCAAAACTCTAATCCCAAAGAACGTAAAATCTTAAACCATCGGGATTGGAGCATAGATTCACTTTACAGATACTAAGCACACTAGGATAAAGAAAAAACAACAGCAGCGATCGCCCTATGTTAATTTTACTGGTGGAAGATGACCCAGCCCAATTAGAACCACTGCGAGCTGCGCTCACTAAAGCAGGACATATTATTGATGCGATAGAAGATGGACAAACAGCCCAATGGCTCTTATCTCAAAAAGATTATGACTTGCTGATTTTAGACTGGATGCTTCCTAAAGTCAGTGGCGTTGACCTTTGTCGGGAATATCGACTAGCGCTTAAAACTGCCCCAGTACTAATACTAACTGCTAAGGATACGACATCAGATAAAGTTTATGGTTTAGATGCTGGAGCAGATGATTATCTGGTAAAACCAGTTGATATTGTCGAACTGCTAGCACGGGTGAGAGCTTTGAGAAGGCGCTCGCCACTTTGGCAAGGAGACAAACTTACTTTGGCAGATTTACATCTCGATTTGAATAACCTGACTATTGAGCGAAATCAATTTACGGCTCAATTATCTGGTCGAGAATTTCAGTTAATGGAGTACTTGATGCGCCATCCTCGTCAAATTCTATCTCATAATCAAATAGAACAGGCTCTTTGGGGATGGGGCACAGAACCAGAAAGTAATGCTGTGACAACACTGGTGCGCCGATTGCGACAGCGCCTGCAAACGGTTGGAGCAAAAGATTGGCTAGAAAATGTTTATGCTATGGGTTATCGGCTTGATGTTCCGGAAAGATGACAAGGGGACGAGGCGAAGCACAGGAGCAGAGGAGAATAATCTTTGACTATTGACTAATGACTAATTATGTTTGTTCGTAGCCGTCGCAATTTGGCATACTTATTTACAATATCGATGGGGAGCATCCTCATCACATTTGCTGGTATAGCATATTACTTCGTTGTTCAACAGCAGCTTCAAGCTTTTGACGACAGACTTTATTCTGATAGCAAAGCTATTGCCAGAACTCCACTGTACAAGCTGTATAACAAACGAGCGCAGTTTGAGGGAAGAGATAATCCAATTCTTGGTAATACACTACCACCAATTAACAATGACTTGGCGTATATTCGGTTGTACACATTCAATGGAGAATTAGTTGATTATACTGGTATGTCTGGTTCAAAAAGATTAACTGTTGCTCCTGGTTTTCAAACTATTAAAATCACTCAAAAGAATCGCAATGGAATTTCTACTACCAAAGAATGGTTTCGTGAACTAACCTTACCTGTTATACAAGAAAATATGTTAATTGGGTATATTCAAGTTGCTGTTTCTCTAACTCCTGTGCGTGAAAACTTGAATCGGGCAAGGTTATTTTTGACAATTGGTTTACCAGTAACTTTAGGCACGATAGGTATTACTGGTTGGTTTCTAGGGGGACTTGCAATGCAACCAACTCGTCGGGCATACGAACAACTACAACGCTTCACTGCTGATGCTTCCCATGAGTTACGCGCTCCGGTGGCTGCTATTTTAAGTAATGCACAAGTGGCTTTGATGCCTCCACAGGATGAATTAGAGCAGCGTTTTCGTCTAGAAAATATTACGGAGATTGCTAAATCAATGAGCAATCTCATTAATAATCTGTTGTTTCTTGCTCGTCAGGATGGACCGTTAGATAACGCAACATTGAAGAGTATAGACCTTGTTGGACTACTGCAACCTATACTCCAAGAGTATCAGCAACTAGCACCTGCACAAAATCTCAATTTTACTTCTCACTTACCTGAGTCACCTGTTACCCTAAAAGCCGATTCAGATTTGTTAAAACAGGCGATTGTAAATTTACTTAGCAATGCTTTTAAGTACACCCTTGAGGGTGGTACAGTTGGACTAAAACTCTTGATACAATCTCACAGAGCCATTATTCAGGTAGAAGATAATGGCATTGGCATTCCTGAAGAAGATTTACCGCATATCTTTGAACGGTTTTATCGCGTAGATACAGCGCGATCGCGTCAAACGGGTGGCTTTGGTTTAGGACTGGCGATCGCCCAACAAATTGTGCAGGCGCACCGAGGACAGATTATTGCCAAGAGTCTTTTTGGGCAAGGTTCAACCTTTCAAATTGAACTACCTCTAAAGTAGAGCGGATAAGAAATTCAATTTTTTTTCCTACCTGGCAAGGACTGACATTTTTTTGTCATACTTGTCCATCACACTAAGAAATAACAAGAATATCACGGTTCTGTTATATGATGTTTAATTTCTCATTCACAATGACTATAAAATCCCACCTCTAATCCTCCACGCTTACGGTAAGAAGTGCTAGAGGCGGAGTGGGTTTATTGAAGACACTTAGATTCTTTCACAAAACTTAGCACCGCCAAACGTATGATTGCAAAGCGCTCTCAGTTATTTCGGGTACTCATAGTTACCATAGTTGCGAGTCTTGGTTTTGCTGGAGAGGTTACAGCACACCACGGCTATGACACAACCTATGATGTCGGACATCCACGGACAATCACAGGGGTGATTAAAGCAGTGAGATATGCGAATCCTCACATTCGTATGCAGCTTCAAACAACTGGAAAGTTAAGGCGAGTTTGGAGGATTGACTTACCATCACCTACCCAAGCCGAACGGCGAGGATTAACCCGAAGCTTTTTGAAGGTAGGAGCAACTGCAACTGTGGTAGGATGGCCGGCTTATGATGGTTCCAACGAAATGGGCGCGTCGCAAATCACAATTGGTGGAAAGACTGTACAGGTGAACTGAGCAAAACGGTACAAAACTTAACAAAAGCAGGGGACTCGAATGATGGATGATCAGCAACAGCCAAACAAAGCCATGCTCAAAAAAAGTTTTGTGCAGGCTGCACTGACTGCAGCAACAATTGCAACTTTCTTAGCTTCTGGAACTGAAAGTGCTAGCGCACACCACGGCTGGAGTGAGTACAACAACGAGCAAACACTCAATCTGACTGGAAAAATCCAGAATGTGAAGTACGATAATCCACACACCACAATAGAAGTGAAAACAGATGATAATAAAGTATGGCAAGCAGTCCTAGCACCACCTGCCCGATTGCAAAGACGTGGGTTAGCCCAAGGGGCTTTGCAGGTTGGGCAGCAAGTGAAATTAGTAGGATACCCTCATCGCACTGAAACCAGTGAAATGAGAGCAGAGCGAATCACTATAGGTAAACAAACAGTAGAACTACGCTGATGAACCTTGCTGATACAAGCTGGTGGTTGTGGTTAGAAAACAGTGCCTTGTCCTCAACAATTCGCCAGTGGCTATGGCTTTACCCAATGATCGAAACAACACACATTCTTGGTTTAGCCATTGTCTTTGGCTCAGTTGCTCTGTTCGATTTCAGGTTACTTGGTTTCTCCCGTCACCTGTTGGTAACAGATATGGCACGATACCTCTTGCCCTGGGCTTACCTCAGTTTTGCGGTTGTGGTGCTGTCAGGTTTTCTCCTGTTTGCAGTCGATGCAACCGAAATAGCAGCAAATCCAGCTTTTCGTCTGAAGCTTCTGCTATTGTGTGCCGCTGGGATGAATGCGGCTTTTTTTCATGGAGTGGCTTTGAAGTCCGTTAAGTTTTGGAACCGGGGTGTGAAAGCTCCAGTAGTGGTTAGGGCGATCGCAGTCATTTCCCTTGTGCTTTGGACTGGTGTGATTATTTGTGGTCGCCTCATTGCATACGTTTAACAGTTATCAGTTATCAGTTATCAGTTACCAGTTACCAGTTATCAGTTATCAGTTATCAGTTGTTACTGTTTACTGTTCACCCTTCGGGTTCGCCAGTTGCCTGCGGAGGGAAACCCTCCCGCAGCACTGGTCTCACTGTTCACTGGTTTAAGATTTCTAGCTGTAAGTATAAAGGTGATAAACACGAAATTCCAATCAATTCTTTTGGTAAACAGACAAGCAAAATTATGGTTACAAACTGCACTTGTAGCTGTTTTGGTTGCACTTCCCACGGCTTGCGTTGCACAACAGTCAAATCGTGCCAGAGAACTTACCCAGTCTCAAGCTGTCGTTGATGCTCAGGAGTCCAACCGCACTTTTGCAGATGTGCAAACTTTAGTAAATTTTGGTCCGCGAGTGGCTGGGACACCAGTCATGGAAAAGGCAAGCGCTTATCTAATTGATGAGTATCGCAAAGCTGGCTATGTGACTGAAGTCCAAACTTTTACTTATCCCAAATTTCAAGACTTAGGCTCAAATTTGACTGTTGATGGAGCGACAGTTGAGGGGAAAGCGCTCAATGGTACAGTTCCTGGAAAATTAAATGCGCCACTGGTAGCGGTTCCTAATGTTGGACGCAAAGCTGACTTTGCTGCTGTGAATGTCAAGGGTGCTGTTGCGATTGTCCGGCGCGGTGAAATTCGTTTTTCGGAAAAAGCGAAAAATGCCTCTGCTGCTGGGGCTGTTGGTTTGGTGATTGTCAACAATCAGCCATCGGATGTGTACGGGACACTTGGTGAGGAGGTAAAAATTCCTGTGCTGGCGCTTTCTGGTCAGCAAGGAAATCCCTTAATTCAACGTGTGCAAAGTGTACCGCTGAATATTAGTTTGAATGTGAACGCCCAACGACGTGTTGTCACAGGGCGTAACATTATAGCACATCTTGAAGGTGTAACTGCGCCCAAAATTATTCTAGGTGGACATTACGACTCAGTACCTGGTTCTCCAGGAGCAAACGATAATGCTTCAGGAACAGCAGTTGTCCTGGCTGTTGCCCGTAATCTTTCTAGTACGCCAACTGCTCGTCAAGCCTGGTTCATCGCTTTTGATGGTGAAGAAGATGGGCTGCACGGTTCACGAGCTTTTGTGAATGGGGCTAACTCACAGTTTCTTTCTGGGCTGAAAGCTATGGTCAATTTCGATATGGTTGGCGTGAACGAGCAGTTAAGAATTGGTGGTACGTCATCTTTAACAAGATTTGCACAAAATCTTGCTCCGCAAGTGAAAACCTTTGGCTCTTCTGGCGGTAGCGATCACGCATCGTTTGCTAATAAGGGCGTGCCAGTCATGTTCTTCTACCGGGGTCAAGAGCCGAACTACCACACACCAAATGATAAAAAGGTAGACCCAAAACTATTAAATGAAACAACTCAAATAGCGCTGAATCTTGTTAAGCAAATTGTTAACGCTAACTAGTTTTGTGGTTGAGGAAAACGGCGCTTGTCTCCAATGATTCTGTGTCAAAACATCCTCATTTATAAAAAATTTACTAGGAAATCTACAATGTCCTCCGTTTTTTCTTTGAAGAAGTCTCTCACTAGTTTGTCTTTGGTCTCTCTGGGAGCTGCAACGGCTCTGTTGGGGGCACATTTTATGCCTACAAATCCAGTACTGTCTCAGCAAGCAATCGCTCAATTGCCTTCTGCACCAATTGGCAACACAGATACTAATTTTGTTGCTTCTGCGGTAGAAAGAACCGGATCTGCTGTGGTGCGGATTGACTCTACGCGCACTTTAAGAAATCCATATACGAATGGTAGACGGGTGGCAAGAGGTACAGGTTCGGGGTTTATTATTAGGTCGAATGGTCTGATTCTGACAAATGCTCACGTTCTTGGTGGAGCAGATAGAGTGAGTGTAACTTTGAAAGACGGTCGTAGCTTCACAGGTCGAGTTTTAGGGCAAGATAGATCAACAGATGTGGCAGTAGTCCAAATACAGGCTAATAATCTCCCTGTGGTCAGTCTTGGTAATTCCGACCAGTTGAAACCTGGAGAATGGGCGATTGCCATTGGTAACCCTCTAGGTTTAGACAACACTGTGACAGTCGGCATTATTAGTGGAACAGACCGTTCTAGCCGTGCTTTTGGTTCCCGAGGTCGGGGAGTTGGGTTTATCCAGACAGATGCTGCAATTAACCCTGGTAACTCAGGCGGACCACTGCTGAATCAACGAGGGCAAGTCATTGGTGTGAATACTGCTATTATTCAAGGTGCCCAAGGACTGGGATTTGCAATTCCGATTAACTTAGCCCAGCAAATTGCTAACCAATTGATTGCTCAAGCGGCGGCTTAATTGCTCCCGTTGTGCAATGCAATTCGATGGAGTTTCAATCTGCTAGATAAATCCTCGCTGATTCATTCTGTAACTATCGTTCTGAGGAGCCACTGCGCCCAGGCGTGAATAAGGGCGCTGCCTCTGGTTTGCGCCCTACCCTGCACCGAAGCCCTCCGGGGATGACCTAATTTGTTATTCAATGGGACAATAGTTCTTTGCAATTGTATTTTGTAATTAATTTTAGATGACTACCCCTTTACAAGTTTTCGTCACTGGTGCAACCGGACGTACTGGTTCACTTGTTTGCCAAAAATTGCAACAACATCCCCAGCAGTTTACTCTTCGGGGATTTGCCCGTAAGAGTGAGAAAGTTCAGCAATTGTTCGGTACAAAGGATAACTTTTTCTTTGGCGATATCCGCGACCCAAAAACTCTCATAAAAGCGTTAGAAGGTTGTTCTACTTTGGTTATTCTCACCAGTGCGACTCCCCAGATGAAAGGAATGCCACAACCGGGGATGCGTCCTGAGTTTACCTTTCCTAACGATGAAACGCCGCAAGTCATTGACTACCAGGGTCAGGTTAACCAAATTGATGCTGCAAAAGCATCTGGAGTGAATCATATTGTACTGGTCGGTTCAATGGGTGGCACGAATGAAAATCATCCCCTTAACAGTCTTGGTAATGGCAACATCTTGATTTGGAAACGTAAGGCAGAACAGTATTTAATTGATTCTGGTATTGACTATACAATTATTCGCGCTGGGGGTCTATTAGACCAACCGGGAGGAAAACGAGAACTCCTGGTTGGTAAAAATGATACCATGCTGATTAATCCACCAGACGGGATTCCCACTTCAATTCCGCGTGCAGATGTGGCAGAAGTGGTCGTGCAAGCTTTGTTGGAACCAAACGCTAGAAACAAGGCGTTTGACTTGATTTCTCAACCCGAAGACGCGCCTGGTACTGTAGTGACCACAGATTTTGTAGCTTTGTTTGCACAAACGACGCCTGGATTGTAGTAAGCACAGTTGTTGCCTTATGCATCAATCGTAACGCGATTGATGCAGGTTTATGTAATTATTCCGTATGCAAAAGCCGAAGTAATTTTTTAATTAATTACACCGCCACAAGCTGTATAATTTTCTCAGTGTTAGAGCAATGAGAAGCTCAACAGCAACGTGCGTTTTTTTGATAATTCCGGACATTTGGTTGCGATACGCGTTTGGCGTCTGCCCTTTGGGCAATCGCCCTGAGTGAGTCTCCCTGCTGGAGCATCGCCTCTCACCTCAAGCTGACATCTGTTATACGAGTTGATCAACCTCTAAACATTATCGGTCATTCTGAGCAGGTTTATCGTCTGATTTCTAACTTAATTATCAATGCGATTCAATACACACCCAAAGGCGGGAAGATAACTATTGTCTTAGATCGAACTGAACATTATGCTGTTATTCAGGTTGAAGATACGGGGATTGGTATTCCCCAAACCGAGCTTTATCGAATTTTTGATCGCTTCTATCGGGTGAATAGCGATCGCTTAACGCCCAAGCAATTGTTCAAGCGCACCACGGCAACTTGAATGTGCAAAGCGAATTAGGCAAAGGTAGCACTTTTACAATTCTATTGCCTTTTGATGTCACTCCGTTTGAAGGTGTTCGTTCTATTTATCGATTCAAATGGCTGTCTCGCCGTCCACGTAAATTTTAATAAAAATTTTAAGTAAAATTTTATATTTTTCTTGTGTATATCATCTACCCACAGCACCAACGATATTTGCTAGTCTAAAACTAGTGGCAAAGCATCAAAACAAAACTTTATTATTGAAAAAAATAACACGCATTATGACGACTTTTGATACGAAAGTAACTCGAACCTATAGCCAAGACGATATACAGCAGATTCTCCATCTGGCGATCGCTCGTCAAGCTGACGATAACAACAAAGAATTTTCCTACGAGCAACTGCTAGAAATAGCTGGAGAATTGGAAATCTCCATAGACACACTTAAACAAGCAGAACAAGACTGGCTACAACAACACGGAGAAATGCTACAACGACGAGCTTTCAACGCTCATCGTCAAGGTAGATTCAAAAAGCGTGTTGGTAAGTATGCAATTGTTAACGTCTTTTTATTATCTCTGAATCTACTTGGTGGTGCTGGTCTTTCCTGGTCACTATATATCTTACTCTGCTCTGTGTTTGCAGTAGGTCTTGATGCTTGGAATACTTTCCAAATCAAAGGCGAAGAATACGAACTTGCTTTCCAAAGATGGCGTCGCAAGCATCAGGTGACAAAATTCTTTAACACAGCCGTGAGCAAATGGCTCAAGGCGTGGCGCATTTAGTCACCAGTCACAATTGCAAACATCACCCGTTATTCAAACAGTTACCAGTTACCAGTTATCAGTTATCAGTTACCAGTTACAACAGAAAATACGGCTCTGTTTCTTTTGTTAACTGTTTACTGTTCACTGTTCACTGACTCGGCTGTTCACTGTTCACTGTTTTTTCCTTTACGACCGAATGCAAAAAAGGAGGTACCATCGTTCCAAATACCTTGCTCTGTCACTAACGCTTCTAATTGAGCATCAAATTCAGCCTTGATTTCTTGTAGTTGCTCTGATGGAAGCTGGAACAGAGTGTTAGAGAATTTGGGGGCTGGATAGGAATTTATAGTCCACCTTTGCTTTGCCTCCTCTAAACTAATATAATTACCATACTGCTCGGTTTTAATATCAATCGCTTCAAAACCAGAGCGCTCAAGCAGGTTGTGACATTTTTCAGCTGTATCTGCAGTTGTACCTGTTGGCTGGCTGAATTCTTGCAAAACGCCATACTTTTCAAAAATCTTCTGCCAAATAACAACTCCAACTAAAGCTGCATCTGCAAGCGCATGAAAACCAACTAACCCATTAGGTTTGAGAAATTGCATCCATTGGCGTAATGTGGCTTCCATATCTGTCATCAACGGAAATGCATTCGCGCACAAAATTCGGTCAAAACTGTTTGCTGGAAAATTTAGTGCTTCAGCATCCGCAAGCTGAAGTTCAACATTGCTTAAGCCTAACGCCTCAACCTTGCGCCTAGCAAGAGTTAACATCTGGGTTGAAATATCCACACCGACGATTTTACCAGAGGACCCAACTCTTTGAGCAACTTCAATCGCAACATGACCTGTTCCAGTCGCAATATCCAAAACGTCATATCCAGGGCTGATTTGTGCGTATTCAACCAGACGATGAGCAATCTTTAAATGCCATTGACTTTCATCATAGTTGTGACTTCTCCGATTATACACATCCGCTATCTGCTGCTTGTAGTCATTTAACTTAAGTTGTTTAGCCATTAGAGGTTTGAAGTGAGACTGTTTTTTAGAACCTAGACTCATGATAAATGCTGTTTGGCAAGTGCGACACTTGAGTCATGCTGTAATACAATAGACCTGCCTCAAAAATCTACTTTTATTCTTCCTTGTGAGCTTTAGCTGATGAAGTCTCCAACAAAAGTCAATTTCTTGGAACATAAAATCACAGATAGACACAAATAAATTATCTGTATTTATCTGCGTCTCTCTGCGGTACAAAAATCCAGATAGCTAGTTACATCTACCATACAATAGAACAAAATTACTCAAAGTGAATCAAAAGAATCAAAGCTTTCCATTTCATTTAATTCTAGCAGTTTTAATTCTTTTTTTTGTCATAAAATTATTCGTTAATAAGCCTGTAATTCCAATTTTTGGTTTTCATGGCGTTCTTCCGGCTAATACTCCTACTTCTCAATTGCAAAATATGCACTACCCTGAAAAAGAGTTAGAGAAAGTATTAGAGCATTTCGTGAGTAATAACTACTGGTTTTTAACCACTCAAGAGTTATATGATTATTTTATCAAAAAACATAAAAAAGTACCAAAAGAACATTCCAATCAAAAACCAATAATGATTTCATTTGATGACGGATATCAAACAGTACACACGAACTTACTACCGATTTTGTCTAAGCTTGAAAATAAATACAGTCAAAAAATCAAAGTAGTCTTGTTTATCAACCCAGGCATTATGGAACGAAAAGAAAGTACTTCTACTCACTTAGACTGCCAGGATTTACGAGAAGGTTTGAAAAAAGGTTTTTATGATATTCAATCTCATGGCTTAAATCATAAAAACTTAATGACATTGAGTCGTCGCGAGTTAGTTAAAGAACTTCAGCAAGCCCAGATTAAACTGAGACAATGTACCCAAGATTTAGATCCACAACAGCAAGTAGCGTCTCATCTGGCTTATCCTTACGGAGCCTCTAATAAACAGGTGCGATACTATGCATCTAAATATTATTTATCAGCGTATCTATACAATGACAAAATACTTGATTACGACTGCAAGCAAAACTACTATGAAATTCCTCGTATTCCAGTTAATCGACAAATGACATTTCAACAAATGCTGGAAATAGCTGAAGGTTTTCAGCAAGACAAGAGTTTACAAAAATGTGAAGTACAATAGGCGTAATGAAACATTTTCAATCAACTTTGAGTATGAAATAAATAATGTATTACAGCTAAAACATAGGAATTAGGATGAGATTTTTATGCAAGAAAAGACTGTTAACCTAAAACGCGCCTACGCCTTAGATGCACTGCGTGGATTTGCAATTTTGGCAATGGTCTTATCAGGCACTATAAGGTATAAGATTTTGCCAGCTTGGATGTACCATGCTCAGGAGCCGCCACCTACCCATACATTTAATCCTAATCTGCCTGGGTTAACTTGGGTAGATACTGTATTTCCAATTTTTTTGTTTTGTCTGGGAGCAGCTATTCCTTTGGCGCTGTCGAGTCGTCTTGCTAAAGGATTTACTACAAAACAAGTTGTTTTATATATTCTTAAAAGAGGATTTCTCTTAGGAATCTTTGCAATACTACTTCAACATCTTAGACCATATACAATAAACCCAAATCCAACTGAACAAATATGGTGGATAGCTTTGTTGGGTTTTTTAATACTCTTTTTGGTATTTGTTAGGTTATCTGTAAACCAACATTTGAGGCACTATATAAAATGGCTTCCCCTGAGTGCTTTTATCGCAGCAATTATCTTTATCTCTTTTCTTCAATATCCAGATGGACGTGGATTCTCACTTTCAAGAAGTGATATTATCTTAATCGTTCTGACAAACATGGCGGTTTTTGGTTCACTTGCTTGGTTGATTACCAGAAATAATTTGTTGCTACGTCTAGGATTGTTAGGCTTATTGATTGCTTTACGGCTATCGGCTACTGTTAAACAAAGTTGGTTTGCTATACTTTGGCACGCTTCACCAGTCCCTTGGATTTTTCACTCTGAATATTTACAGTATTTGTTTATTGTTATTCCTGGAACAATTATAGGAGATGTCATTCTAAACTGGCTGCAAACTCCTACTAAAAATGAGGGAGATGAGGAAGTTAAATTTTCTTGGAAGAAGGTACGTTGTTTTGGCATCATTCTCATGATGTTGAGTCTTTGTTTGGCACTACTCATTGGCTTGCAGGCTAGGTGGTTATGGCAAACAACATCACTGAGTTTTGTTCTTTGTTCAATAAGTTGCTTTTTATTTGTCAATCCAGTAACTGACACAGAAAGGTTGCTGAAATCATTTTACCAATGGGGAATTTATTGGTTGGCGCTTGGCTTGCTTTTTGAACCGTTTGAGAATGGGATAAAGAAAGACCCTTCAACGTTGAGTTACTACTTTGTCACCACGGCGATCGCACTTTTTCTCCTGATTACCTTCACCATACTCCTAGATATCTTCAAACAGCGAAAACTTCTGCAGTTGCTCATAGACAATGGACAAAATCCAATGATTGCCTATGTAGCATTTGCCAATCTTCTCTTGCCTATTCTGAGATTAACTCACATTGAACCGTTGATTCTAGAGTTTACAAATACCCCCTTGACAGGTTTTTTCAAAGGTGTCATTTATACGTTAGCGATCGCCTGTCTTGTGAGTCTTTTTACTAAGTTGAAGCTCTTTTGGAAAACTTAATCGTTAAATATACTGCTTTAAGAAAAATTTAATTGTTCTTTTTTTTACTATAAATCGGTTATTATAATTTCGGGTAACTCAAATCTTGCACCTCATCCATAGTACGCCTGCCTTGAACTCAAGTTCGGAAATTTCTTTATTGGCGGACGAAAATTATGGTGCAAGATTTGAAGTAATAAATTAACAATAACAAAAGCTTCAACGCTTCAAACTGTGCTATTAGGAGATGCATCAATGGCAATTATTTTAAGAGTGACGACAAATACGACTTTCAAGCAGGACTGGCAGCAACAATCATCAAATTTAGCACCACAAGATAAGTACGCAGCCACAGCAGGTCAGCAACTTCGCGTTACGTCCATTGACCGTAATACTCAAAAATATGGTGGTGACAACTGGCTAGTCACTTTTGAGCAACCACTTAAGCCAAATCAAGGTACAGCTAAAAGTACTTGGTACGTTTATGCACCTCATGTACAAGAATTATCAGGTGTTCCATCAAATTCAATCACTCTAAGAACAAGGACAAGTACAACTTTCAAGCAAGACTGGCAGCAACAATCATCAAATTTAGCACTACAAGACAAGTATTTCGCTCAAGTAGGTCAGCAATTTCGCGTTTCATCTATAGATCGCAATGCCTCCAGATATGGTGGTGACCACTGGAAAGTCACATTCGTGCAACCACTTCAACCCAATCAAGGACAAGCCAAGAGCACTTGGTACGTTTATGCACCTGATGTACAATTATTCAGCAATGTATCAACCTCACCTTTCCTCAGAGTCAGAACAAGTACAACTTTCAAGCAAGACTGGCAGCAACAATCATCAAATTTAGCACTACAAGATAAGTACGCAGCCACAGCAGGTCAGCAATTGCGTGTTTCATCTATTGATCGCAATGCCTCCAGATATGGTGGCGACCACTGGAAAGTCACATTCGTGCAGCCACTTCAACCCAATCAGGGACAAGCCAAGAGTACCTGGTACGTTTATGTGCCTGATGTCATATACGAATCGCCTGTCTCTCAGTCTGACAGGGGGACAGTGCCTAATCAGATCAACATCATCCAGTATCTGCGGCAGCAAATACAGGGGAACACCTCTATTAATAAGCCTGTAACAGAAATGAGTCTGCTTTCTCCCTCCTGGATTTATCTCATCTGCTTTCTGTGTACCTCTGCGGTTCGTTTTAAAAAATTTTGGAAAAGTCAAGAAAAATGAAAATGAAACCACAGATGAACCTTACCCGAGAAGAGCATCTACCTATCTGCATCTGTGGTTTGAGATTATAGTTCCACTATAGGGTGGGCATTACAACGCCCACACTACTTGAGAGATTACCAACCAGCCACAGCTTGCGCTATGGCTTCATGTGCTTTTGCAAAAGACTGCTGGCGAACTTCATCACCTCCACTGAGGTTTTCCACATTAATGTATGTAATGTCTGTAATTCCAAGAAATCCAAAAATCGCGCTGAGATAGGGTTCCTGATAATTGTAGGGTGCAGCGAAGCTTCCTGGAGAAAAGTCACCACCACGAGCCGTGATAATCAGCATCTTTTTACCTTCAACCAGCCCTTTAAAGCCACCTTGCTCGGTTACAGCGACGGTGCGACCAATGCGAACAATCTGGTCAATGTAAGCTTTGAAGGTAGAGGGGACATTGAAATTATACATCGGCACACCGAAGACGTAGCGGTCAGCCGCAAAAAATTCATCAACTAAGGTGTTTGACAATTCAATTGCCTTAGCTAGCTCAGGTGTGTGAGTATCTGGTGGTGTAAAAGCAGCAGCGATCCACGGCTCGTCTACATGAGGAATTGTATTATGACCAATATCCCGGTAGGTGACTTTATCTGCGGGATGGGCATTTTTCCAAGCTGTGATAAACTCACCAGAAAACTTGCGGGAGAAAGAACGTTCTCCACGAGGACTAGAGTCAATATGCAAGATATGTGCCATGAATTAATTCTCAATAGCAAACAGTAGATTTGGGATTCGTGACTGGGTTTGTTGGTTACACATAAAGGCAACTACTAACCAGTGCTTATTTGTGGTTAAACTTTTTATCCGTACTAACTTTAAACTATGTGAAGTGAAAATGAGAAGTAGGCACTAAAAAGTAACTGGAGTTTGATAGGTAGTCTTCGAGCGTGACAGGAGTCATTAAACGTAAAATGTCCGCAGCGAGCAAACGCAGTGTAGACGCGTATCTCCTACGGAGACGCTAAGCGCCAAAGGCGCACGCTGCGCGTATGCCCACCAAGAAATATGGCTCGCGCTTTGAGAGCTTTGGTAGAAATAACAAATCGTTTTTCATACTTGCCATCATCACGTTTCAAATCATACTAATATACATAGACGGGAAACTTCAAACCTTGTTTGCGGCTAATATTGACTCTTTTTACCAGGTGCGAGATCTGAGTTATCTACCTACTTACTTTATGGTAGGGTATCAGCAATTATGGCTTTTTTACCAAAAGTACAACAGAGCCATAACAGATTGTCTTTAAGTAGCAGTGGAACTTGGTAATGGTGACTAAAAGTTATTCGTTTTACCTTCGAGCAGTTGGAATTGTTACAATGGCATTGATACTGCTCGTGCCAACGATTGTTAGTCGTGCTAATGATAGTCAGTGGAAGTGGGATGGCGAGTGGAAGTTGGGTGGTCAGAACTTAAACAATACCCGCAATCAAGCGACTGAGAGATATCTTAAACCAGAGAATGTAGCTTCCTTGTCCCCCAAATGGGTTTTTACTACAGGTGGTGAGATATCAGCGACACCGACGGTTGTAGATGGAGCTGTATACCTGCCTGACTGGGCTGGAAACTTGTTCAAGATCGATGCACAGACGGGTGCCCAGATTTGGTCAAATACTATCGCCAACTACATCAGTGACCCAAGTATTCCAGACGCTAGCACGAACACACCTTACTCAACTATCCCAGTAGCGATATCGCGCACAAGTCCAGCGGTCAAGGGGAACAAAGTGATTATCGGCAGCCAGGGAGGTGCCTACCTGATGGCAATTAACAAAGATACGGGCAACCTAATCTGGAAGACAAAACTTGACTCTCATCCAAGCGCCGTCATCACTCAGTCGCCAGCGATTTATGGCAACCGTGTATACGTTGGGGTTGCCTCACTGGAGGAGGGAGACCCTGCCGTAAATCCAAATTACCAATGCTGCACCTTCCGTGGCAGCATGGCATCAGTCGATTTGACCACCGGAAAGATATTGTGGAAGACCTACACCGTACCAGACAACGGTGGCAAACCGGGTGGCTACTCAGGCGCAGGAGTGTGGGGCAGTACACCAGCAATCGACCCCAAGCGAAATTCGGTATATATTGCAACAGGTAATAACTACGAGGTGCCCCAGACGGCAAAAGATTGCATCGCCAATCTCTCTTCACAAACGCCCAGCGATCAGTCGCAATGCCTCGATCCCAACAATCATATTGACGCGATCATGGCACTTGATCTCGATACCGGCGCGATTAAGTGGTCGAATAAGCTGGAGGGGTACGATACGTGGAATGTTGCCTGCCAGCTTGGCATTGCGCAGAATTGCCCTGACCCCCAAGGAGAGGATTATGATTTTGCCCAAGCACCAATGCTATTTACTGTTACGAAGGCTGGAATACGGCGCGACTTAGTCGGCGCTGGGCAGAAGAGCGGCGTCTTTTGGGCGCTTGACCGGGATAACGGGCAAGTCGTCTGGAGCCAAATCGTTGGTCCTGGTGGCTCAACGGGTGGAATCCAGTGGGGTTCGGCCACGGATGGTCAACAAATTTATGTCGCCATCACAAACACCCAATCCCAGGAGTACAAGCTACAACCCTCGGGTGAGACTACCAAAGCTGGGTCATGGAGTGCGCTCGACGCAGCGACTGGCAAGATTATCTGGCAAACTGCAGACCCAGCAGGTAAGAAGGATGAGGGTCCAATGACGGTAGCGAATGGAGTAGTGTATGCTGGCTCAATGGCATCAGGGCAAGACTCAAATAACATGTATGCATTGGACGCAAAAACTGGTAAAGTTCTCTGGGGTTTTAACAGCGGAGGGTCAGTGGTTGCAGGTGCTGCGGTGGTTAATGGTACGGTGTATTGGGGCTCCGGCTACAGCCGCTACGGCAAAGGCACGTTTAATAATAAGCTATACGCATTCACAGTCTCCAAATAGAGAGCGGCTAGTGTTAGTAGATGGGGTAGCAGTGCGAACGGAGCAGATAACCGGGATAGGAAAAAAGTGAATAGGATAAACTTATTAAGCGTTCCTTGCTATATGTCCTAATAGCCAGTAGGGTGTATTGTCGCCAAGCGCCGCACCATCAATGATTTTCGCTGCGTTAGGACTAACGTCCAAAACGCACCCTACCGGATTAATTTGAGTTAGATTTTCCGATTTGTGTGTGCATCCTGTAGCTACTCCCTTCCTTCAAATCGCTTTTAGTCTAAACTCCAATAAGGTAGTTACGCAACAAAAACTATGAAAGCTGAAGCACAAAACCATAGCCGACTAACTTGTGAAGTAGAAACCACACTAAAAGTCATTGGTGGACGCTGGAAGGTTTTGATTATAAGAGAATTAATGGATGGTGTGAAACGCTTTGGTGAATTACAGCGATCTTTAAATGGAATTACTCAAAAAATGCTAACTCAACAACTCAGGGAAATGGAGGAAGATGGGGTTATTGATCGCAAAGTTTACGCGCAAATTCCTCCAAAAGTAGAGTACTCTTTAACACCTTTAGGAGAAAGTCTTCAACCAATTCTCTATGCAATGCACGAGTGGGGTGTCAAGCATTTATCTGAAATAAATAATAAAAAGCAAAATATTTGATCACTGGGCTATTTTCGTTCATTCCTAAGAATTCTAAAGCACACAAGACTCATAAAATTCTTCACTCCAATTGTAAATATTCAATTGCAGCCTCTACTTTTGACGGATATCCCTCAGCAAATCTTTCAAACCAAAGTCCTTCTAAAGACAAGGGATCTAATTTTGCGAGCCAATCTTCAGCTTGCTTTTTCAACTCCTCTAATTTTTTCGCCTGAAGTTGTTCTTGTTGGATTCGTTCTTGTTCTTGTTCTTGCTGTTTTTGTGCTTGTTCAGCTAAATCTTTTTGTTCAAAATCAGCTTTGACTTCGGCTAATAATTTATCTATCAAGAAATTTGATTTCTCTTCCATTTTGCTGACTGGTTTAATTAAATTTGCTTTTAGCTGATGCTGTTGAGGTTTTTGTTCCTCATATTCAGCTTTCATCTCAGCTAAAAGTTTATCAAGAGAATCCATGTTCTGAAATCCTCCGTAACTACTCCAAATTCAGTTTGCTCCTCAATCCCATGAAAAATCACCACAAATGCTTAATCATTAATAGCGTTGAGCAGTACTTCTGATAAAGTCAGATCTTCCATATCTTCTATGGTGATGGTGTCGCAGATATCGAACTTTGCACCAGCCCCTTGCAGTTCATCATCTAATACTTTGAGAAAGCGAGTCGCTTGAGCATCTGTACCTACTTGAATAAAAGAAATAGCAAGTTCTTCATCTCGATCCATATGGCGAGAAGCTTCAATAATCACCTTCATAACCGCTTTGCGATCATCTGGTTCACCATCAGTCACAACTAAAATAGTTTCACCATTTGGCTGAGTTTCACCCGCAGCTTTGCGTTGAAAGTAGTTATCAGTTGCGTGTTTCAGCACACCTGCCAAGTCAGTTGTACCAGAAGGATCATTTTCTTGGAAAATTTGCAATACTTTGCTTGATGTCACATTTTCATAGCGCTTGAAGCGTCCAGAAAACAGATAAACAGTGATACCATCTGGGTCAAGTTGTTCGCATTTACTCGCCAAGGCAAAAGTAGATTCTTGTGCAGCAACCCATCTGCTTCTACTACCCTTTTGGTCTTGAGTTGCCATACTACCACTTTTGTCGATAATTAAAGTATAGTCACGATTGTCTAGCATTTTTCAATTCTCCCTATTTGTTATCAGTTATCAGTTATCAGTTACCAGTTACCAGTTACCAGTCGTTTACTGTTCACTGTTGACTGTTAAGTGTTCCCTTATCACTCATCAGTTATTAATAACGAACAAAGGACAAAAAACTGATTAATCAGTCACCGCATTCATTAACACATCAGCAAGGCTCATATCTTCGAGATCATCCAAGGTTATTGTGTCGCAGATGTCAAATTTAGCACCAATATCTTGCATTTGGTCATCCAAAGCTTTGAGAAACTTGGTTGCTTGAGGATCTGAGCCTATTTGAATTAAAGAAATTCCCAATTCTTCATCACGTTCCATCTGACGCGATGCATTAATTATTACCTCAAAGACTGCTTTACGGTCATCTGGTTCACCATCGGTGATCACTAGAATTGTTTCGCCATTGGGCTTGGCTTGACCTGCAGCTTTGCGCTGAAAGTAGTGATTGGTTGCATCTTTGAGTACACCTGCTAAATTTGTCGTGCCACCAGGATCATTTTCTAGAAAAATTTGTGCTACTTTCGCTGAAGTGACATCATCGTAACGTTTAAATTTACCGGCAAATACATAAATTGTGATGCCGTCAGGGTCAAATTGCTCACACTTCCTTGCCAGTGCGAGTGTAGATTCTTGAGCCATTTCCCAGCGACTTCTACCACCAACTTGGTCTGGAGTAGACATGCTGCCGCTTTTATCAATAATTAATGTGTAATCGCGATCGCTCATCATAATATCCCTTTGATTGTTAACCTTGCTACCTTGTTGTTCTAGTCTAGCTTTTGAATTGTAGTTTTAACAGTTATCAGTTTAGCCCCAGCTACAGGGCATACTTTAAAATAGCTATAGGAATTCGGTTTGATTTATGAACTGACTCGTGAATAAAGGGAACACAACGACCACGCTCACTGCATCGCGCTTAACGCTTGCACCAGAAGGGGGAACATCAAATGTACTTAGTTTCACAAAAACAAATATGAGTACTATAAATAAAAAACAAATTTGATACTTTAAAGAGAAAAAACTTTGTATCCTGATGTTAATAGGTTTTAACAATTATTTTATAAGCTTGTGCAGGAAGATTTTAGACTCATAGTTGATTTAGTTTCAGTTTTTGCCGTTGCTGCTTGTGGCGGACTCTTGGCGGCGCTTTTAAGACAACCCGTTCTACTAGGGTATCTTATTGGTGGAATGGTCGTTGGGCCATCCGGACTGGGACTGATTAAAGAATTGATTCAAGTAGAAACGTTGGCTCAGTTTGGAGTCGCTTTTTTACTATTTGCCTTGGGTGTTGAGTTTTCCTTTACAGAACTGAAAAAAGTCCAGGCGATCGCCCTTGGTGGAGGAGGACTACAAATTGCCCTAACAATTCTCATCACAGTTTTAGTCTGTGGGGCGACAGGAGCTTGGGCATATCTACCAGCTAAAGGTATATTTTTAGGGGCAATTTTATCGTTGTCTTCCACAGCAGTTGTTCTCAAGTGTTTGATGGAACGTAATGAGACGGAAACGCCCCACGGACAGGTGATGCTGGGAATTTTGGTCGTTCAAGATTTAGCACTAGGACTGATGATCGCAGTCTTACCTGCCCTTCATGAACCTGGAGAAACGCTTGTTGTCGCAGTTTTGTTGGCACTGTTGCGGATTGGTTTATTTGCGGGTGGTGCAGTTATTGCGGGGATTTGGCTCATTCCTCCTTTGTTGCGATTGCTAGCCCGTACTGAAAGCCGAGAGTTATTTTTATTAGGTGTCGTAGCACTGTGTTTGGGTATTGCCTTACTCACAGAGTCTCTGGGGCTTTCTATTGAAATGGGAGCGTTTGTTGCTGGCTTGATGATTTCGGAAGTGGAATACGCTGATCAAACCCTTACGTATGTTGAGCCATTGCGAGATATTTTTGCCAGTTTATTTTTTGCCTCTATTGGGATGTTAATCGATCCACTGTTTTTGTGGAAGAATCTGGAATTGATTCTGGGATTAGTCACACTGGTATTTATTGGTAAATGTTTAATTATTACGCCACTTGTAAAGTTGTTCCGCTATCCGTTGAAAACAGCGTTAATTGTTGGGTTGGGACTGGCTCAAATTGGAGAATTTTCTTTTGTTCTCGCCAGCGAAGGACAGGCGCTGGGGCTGGTTTCTCGACAAGTCTATTTACTGATTTTGGGAACAACAGCAGTAACATTAGTGCTTACCCCTTTTGTGCTGCGTTTGGTTCCAATTGTATTTGACTGGGTAGAATCAGTACCTTGGTTAAAGCCCTATTTAAGCGGGGAAGGTCAGCCCTTGGGAGTTGCTGAAGAACTACCGATCAAAGACCATGTAGTTGTCTGCGGTTATGGGCGAGTGGGACGCAATTTGGTGAAGTTGCTTCAGCAGCACAATTTACCTGTTGTGGTGATTGATCAGTCAGAAAGTAGAATTCAACAGTTGCGCGAAGCTGGGGTTTCTTATATTTATGGTAATTGTGTAAGTTTTCACGTTTTAGAAACTGCTGGAGTCAACACAGCACGAGGAATGGCGATCGCACTTCCTGATCCCATGAGTACCCGTCTTTGCGTCAAACGCGCTTTGGAACTGTCTCCTGATCTAGATATCGTTGTTCGCGCCACAAATGACAAAAGTATTGAGGTACTTTATCAACTCGGGGCACGGGAAGTTGTGCAACCAGAGTTTGAGGCTAGTTTAGAAATGGTGAGTTACATCTTAACTGATTTGGGCTTATCATCTAGTGTGGTGCAACGAGAAATGCAGGAAATTCGCAGTCGTCATTATTTGGATCTGCGCCCTGAACAATCGGCGTCTGAGGTTTCTCGTGATTTACAACTAGCAACTCAAGACCTGAATAAACGTTGGTATTCTTTACCATCTGGTTCACCCCTAGTCGGTATGACTTTAGAAGAAGCAGATATGCGCTACTTAACAGGTGTGAGTTTGATGGCAATTCGTCGTCAAGGAGGTGAGGAAATAGATTATCCTTCACTCCAGACCGACTTAGAAGAAGGCGATCGCCTTTTGGTTGTCGGTTCTGATAATGAATTAGCGGCTTTGGATGAATTCGCCAAAGGTCAAGCTATTGTCCCTGGAGAAAGCAGCGCTTGCCAGTGGGTTACTCTCAATACTGATAGTCCAGCGGTTGGGAAAACCCTTGCAGATTTGGATACCCGCAACAAATATGCGGTTATGGTGCAAGCAATGCGACGAGAGGGCAAATTTATCCGCTTTCCCGATGATAATAAGGACTTGCAAGTCAACGACCAAGTTTTATTGTGTGGAAATTTGCTTTCTCTAAATCAAGTTGTGCAGTTGCTTGTCCCAGAAAGCAAAATACCGCTAACTATCCCAATCGTGAAAGCAGGCGAAGGAGAACCACTCAAAGAGTTTTTGCCAAGAGATAGTGTGTTGGATTAGTTGATGAGGCAGTGCGTTGCCCAGAGGAGCCCCTTGCGGGGGCATCTTTCCTGATGGCTCAATTTGTGTTGACAATGAATATACATATTTTGTATATTCATTGTGAGGACAAAAAAGGAAACTGACTGATGCAACCGCATTCTGCCGAATCAGGCAACCGCAACATCACCATCAACATCCGAGCACACCAGGAGCAACGGGATCTGATTGACCGGGCGGCAGCAGCCCTCGGTAAGAACCGCTCCGATTTCATGCTAGAGACGGCGTGTCGGGAAGCGGAAACAGTTCTGCTCGACCGTCGGCTTTTTGTGCTGGATGAAGCAACTTTTCAGCAATTCATGGAACAGCTGGATACGCCGCCAAGAGCGAGTGACAATCTTAAAAAACTGCTTGCCACGAAAGCACCGTGGGAATGACAGAGCAAAACGAAGGACATCAGTCTCTGGAAGCGCCCCAACCGCTCAAACCAGACCATCAACGAGAGAATTTCACATCTGGCAGCCCAGAACTGGACAACTGGTTGAAAACGCGGGCACTCAAGAACGAAGACAGCGGGGCGTCTCGAACCTATGTCGTGTGTGTCGGGGACAAGGTGATTGCCTATTACTGTCTGGCGAACGGGAGCATCCTAAGCACCACAGCCCCAGGCAGGGTTCGCCGCAATATGCCTGATCCGATTCCTGTCATGGTCATTGGACGACTGGCTGTTTCACTTGACTGGCAGGGCAAGCGCATTGGACAAGCCCTGGTTCGCGATGCCGTGCTTCGCACCCTGCAAGCGGCAACCATTGCCGGTATCAGGGCGATTCTCGTCCATGCCCTGAACGAGGACGCCAAGGCATTCTATCTTCGATGCGGATTCATGCCTTCGCCACTGGCTCCCATGACGTTGATGCTGACCCTTGCGGATGCCAAAGTAGCTCTTGGTATTCAATGAGATATAGCGCCTGTTGTGATGGCTACTTATTCTTTTGCCTTAATATAAGCAATGGCTTGCTTCCAAACAGTCATCTGTTGACTGTTTTCATTCATAAGACACATACACTGAGAATCCTGCCATATGATTCTTCCAATCAATATGTCGCCAGTAAGCAGTTTGATCTCAATTGTGACTGCTTGCTGTATCAAATTTTGTACTTGCCGAATGCTAGGTAGTGAGGTGTCAAGTCCCATAATTGTCATCAGTCATCAGTCATCAGTTATCAGTTATCAGTCATCAGTTATCAGTTATCAGTTATCAGTTATCAGTTATCAGTGATAGTTGACAACTGACAAAAGACATTACACTAATGACGTAAAAACTCAAATATAATTCATCGACTTTGGCAATGGCAATAGAATTTACTAAGTATCACGGTCTGGGCAATGACTTCATATTGATTGACAATCGCTCGTCATCAGAGCCTGTCATCACTCCAGAGCAAGCGGTTAAGTTGTGCGATCGCCACTTTGGTATCGGTGCAGACGGTGTTATTTTTGCCCTACCTGGAGAAAACGGTACTGACTACACCATGCGCATTTTTAATTCGGATGGTTCAGAACCAGAAATGTGTGGTAACGGTATTCGCTGTCTCGGTGCTTTTTTAGCTGATTTGGAGGGTGACGCCAAAAAAAGCGACCAATATCGCATTCATACTCTAGGTGGTGTGATGACACCGCAACTCATGCCAGATGGTCAAGTTAAAGTGGATATGGGTATCCCCAGGCTACTTGCTGGTGAAATTCCCACGACTATCAACCCAGCTAACGAAAAAGTGATCAATCAACCGCTAGAAGTCGCAGGCAAAACTTGGGATGTCACGTGTGTCAATATGGGAAATCCTCACTGCATCACCTTTGTAGAAGATGTTGCAACAATTCCTCTAGAAGTTATTGGTCCTCAGTTTGAGCATCACCCAGTTTTCCCTCAACGAATCAATACTGAATTTATTCAAGTGGTGCGTCCTGACTACGTGAAAATGCGTGTATGGGAACGAGGTGCTGGTATAACTTTAGCTTGTGGGACTGGCGCGTGTGCGTCGCTAGTGGCGGGTGTGTTGACACAGAGATGCGATCGCAAAGCTACAGTAGAACTTCCAGGAGGACCATTGCTGATAGAATGGTCCCAAATCGACCAGCGGCTTTATATGACAGGACCAGCAGAGCGGGTTTTTACTGGGAAAATTGACTAAAACAAGGGGTTTAGGGGAGCCAGTACTTGATGAGTGTTTCCCGACAGAGGTATCTGGTGAGACCAGCGCTGCAGGAGGGTTTCCCTCCGTAGGCGACTGGCGTTCGCCCTTGGCGTGCCGCAGGCATACCCGAAGGGCGTGTGTAAGGGTGTAAGGGTGTAGGGGTGTAAGGGGAATAAACAACTAGGGATGTAGGGGTGTAAGGGGAACATACAACAGTTCCAAATAAAATGCATTTCCGCCTATTCCCCTATAGCCCAATACGGTTGAGTTAGTGGTATTTAGTTTTGCAAGATCCTCCAACAGAGTTAAAAAGCTTGCTTAGTTTGCTCCTTTTTAAGGAGGGCTAGGGAGGATCAATCCTTAACAGCAACCCTACACCCCTATACCTCTACACCCTTACACCCTTACACACGCCAGATACCTCTGTCGGGAAACACTCATCAAGTACTGGCTCCCCTACACCCCCATACCCCTAATTCTTTAAAAACCAAAGCCTACAAAACCACCATCAACTGCAATACACTGTCCAGTAATGTAAGTGGCTGTTGGCATACACAGGAAGGCTACTAAACCTGCAACTTCCTCTGGTGTGCCAACTCGCCCCATTGGAGTACGCGATAAAACGGAGCTTAACACATCTGAATTGCTCAAGAAAGATTCAGTTAAAGGAGTGAGAATAAACCAAGGAGCAACAGTATTTACACGAATTTGGTTTTCTGCCCATTCTACAGCCAAAGAACGAGTCAGTTGTACAAGCGCTGCTTTTGTCATTCCATAGGGTGCGCCTGTGCGAACTCCAGTTAACCCAGCAACAGAACCAATGTTGACGATGCTGCTGTTGTCTCCAGCTTTCAGCAAAGGATAAGCGAGTCGGCACATTTCAAATGTAGAGGTTAAGTTGGTTTGAAATATGCGCTCATATTCTTGTTCTGTATATTCCAGCGCTTTTTTGCGAATATTAGTGCCAACGTTGTTGACGAGGATATCTAATCCTCCTAAAGTTTGATTGACTTGTTCAATTATTGCCTGACGACCATCAGAAGTGGCAACATCCGCAGCAATTCCATAAGCTTTCCATCCTTGCGATCGCCAGTTTTCAAGCTGCTGGTTTATTGCTTGTGCATCTCTGGCAACAATCATAATTTCAGCACCGAGAGACAGGAATTCTTGGGCGATCGCTCCTCCAATTCCTTTGGTTGCTCCCGTAATCAAAGCTTTTTTTCCTGAAAGTGTCCAGCGGTTATTGTCCATTGTTTTTTTGAATCTTGATTTTTTGTAAATATGATGATGCACTTTCAAACATTTCTTTTCAAACTTTATCAAAATCTTGCCCATTCTGACATTTTATTGAAAAACAAAACTATTTTTTCGACGTTTATAAGTATTTCTTAAAGACCTCTCAGGAAACTTCTTGGTATTTTTCAGGAAAAACTCATACTAAACCAGAATCAAAAAGCGAGAATATTTTTGTGCTTGAAACGCAGCCAAACAAAAAACGCTCAAAGAATATTGTTCTCATAGGTAGAAATTATGAAGTTAAATCAGTTAGTACAACTAGGTGTTATTTCTTCTTTAGCTTGTTTGCTCTCAGTCGGTACAGTGGAAGCATTAACTCCATCTACCAAAATATCGGATTCTCCAGTTGCAACTCCTAATTCTGGCGCTCTTCTCGCTCAAAAACAGCAGAGCATTGCTGCATCTGGTAGTTTTGTCAAAGCAGAAAAGCCTACTTCTGGAACAGCACGGATTATCACAGAAAAGGGGCAACAATACCTTGTCTTAGATTCATCTTTTAAGACTAGTAATCAAGGACCGGACTTGCATGTTCTTCTAGATCCATCTGAAAAACCACCAATGAACTATCAGAATTTCAGCAGCTATGTTAATCTGGGTAAGCTGCAAAAATTCAATGGTGAACAACGCTATCCAATTCCTGCTGCCATTAACGTATCTAACTTCAAGTCTGCGGTTATTTGGTGCCGTATGGCGAACGCAACTTTTGGTTATGCTCCACTCCGTGCTAGCGGTAGTGCAAGTAATTACTAGTACAAAAAGGCAGAAGTCCGGAGGCAGAGGGCAGAAGGCGCAAAAGCTTTTATTGTAAGCTTTTTCTCTGTTACTAATGGTTGCTTTATTTGCGCCGAACTGTACTAGTTTTTGCTTTTATAGCTATAGCCAACTCTATTAGGACGTAGGGAACAGGGAACGCTTAACAGGGAACAGGCAACAGGGAAGAAATACTTACCTTGTCAAGAAGTTTGAAAGTCTCGTAATGTCCATATTTTTCATGAGTTCATGTCCTAATCTACCTGGCAACGGCTATATCCTGCTGTAGTGGTTTCACAAGCAAAGAAATTTCCTTTGTGACTGTGGAACCAATCCAAAATTCAAAATTCCCAAGCCTCGGATCTGTCTGTGCGATTCATCTAAAATCTAAAATCTAAAATCTAAAATCCAAAATTGAATGACCACAGAGAACATTTGTGGTTAACAAAAGAATATTCCCAACGATAGTATTGATAAGCAGCATAAGCTTAATTTAGTAAAATTGCTAAAGAAGCGCTTGGTGATATTCATGAATTGCTCGCCGATTTCGCCTCCTATCCCCAAAGTTACCCGGTTGCGTCCTCATACTCGTTTGATCAGCAAGCAATCCATTTTGCGACAAATCGCCTTGGGGATTCTCAGTATTGGGTTAATTCCTACTCTAACCGCTCGTCCTAGCTTAAGTGCAGAGCGGTTGACTCTTTCCTATGGTGCTGTGTCTCGCTCTATTTCGATTGATTCTCTAGAAACCTATGCCAAGACAGGTAAAATAGATGATGACCTAGCTGTGTATGTTGAGTATGCAGGTAAAGAGCAACTAAAGCAACTGCCGCAATTGTTGCTGACTCCCATTCCCCTAAATGCTGTACAGGTTTCGCAGTTTCTTTATACACCGATCGGCGAAAGAGTGTTAGCAGATTTCGGAGAAGTCGTACAGCAAGAATCTCACATTAACGGGTTCTATGCAATTCGAGGAGCACTGATTCTTGCAGCCGCCGATCCAAAAAATTTCACTTTATTAAATATACTACGCAGGTTTCCCTCAAGAACGATTTCGATAAATTTAGCTCGCGGTTTGCAAATAGCAGAGGCATTCCAAAATATAGTCAATCAGACTCAACAGGCCATCGCACTGATCAACAAGCAGTCGTCGGATACAGCAAATGCCTCTACCTCAAATAATATTTCAGTCACAGATTTGCCACGATCAGGAAAATATCGTTGGCAGAAGCGGACTATTACGCTCAACGACATATCTCGTAGTCGCATTTTTCCTGCTGACATTTATCTACCAGATGTATCTGGCTTTCGTCCAGTTATTGTCATCTCCCACGGACTTGGTTCTGATCGTACCAGTTATGCTTACCTTGCTCAAAACCTTGCTTCTTATGGGTTTGTCGTTGCTGTTCCAGAACATCCCGGTAGTGATGCCAAACAGTTGCAAGCTTTATTATCAGGTAGGGCGGCGGAAGTCACAAGTCCAAGAGAATTTATTGACCGCCCTTTGGATGTAAAGTATTTGTTGAATCAACTGACGAACCTATCTCAAACCGACCCTGCATACAAAGGGCGCTTGAATTTGGAACAAGTCGGCGTAGTCGGTCAATCCTTTGGTGGTTACACAGCTTTAGCATTAGCAGGAGCACCAATTAATTTTAAGCAACTAGAAAAAAACTGCCCAAGTTCACCAGATAAGGCTAATCTTTCACTGTTACTTCAGTGCTTGGCTGTGAGTTTACCACAATCTAGTACATATAACTTATCTGATTCACGAGTTAAAGCGGCGATCGCCATTAACCCGATTGACAGCACTATTATGGGGCAAGACAGTATCAGCCAAATTAAAATTCCTATAATGATTATGGCTGGCACTGCCGATACAATAGCTCCAGCATTTCCAGAACAAATTGAACCCTTCACCTGGTTAACCACCCTAAATAAATATTTAGTCTTAATTAATGGTGCTACCCACTTCTCAACAATTGGAGAATCACAAAGTTCTGGTGTACCCGTTCCCGAACAGGTGATTGGTCCGAGTCCTGCATTAGCACAGCGATATGTCAGGGCTTTGAGTCTTCCCTTCTTTGAAACCTACGTTGCTAATCAACCAAGTTACCGTCGCTACTTGAGTGCCAATTACGTCAACGCTATCAGTCAAGAACCCTTACGATTGAGTTTGGTACAGTTTCTCAGTTTGAAAAATTCTGCCTTGAGTCCAATACAACAGCACTCTGCTGTTTTTAATTCACAATCAAGTAGCCCTCCTTCCCTCCCAGCCTACGGTACAAAGCGCCCCTAGGGGGCGCGGCGCAAACGCGCTTCACTCCTTATTTTCACCTCAGGCGGGTGGGAAAACTTACAAGTATAAGGCGAAACATTAATCAGGTTGTTTTGTGACATTTCATACAATGTATCCTGTTGCCCTTCGGGTTCGCCAATCCCCCAAACTCCTGCGCAGACGCTACGCGAACGTGACGGAGACCGCCAAGACGGGGGCTGGTCTCACCTGTTGCCTGCTCCTGTTCGGACGTTCGGCGAAGCTATCTCCTGAGCCCTGAGTCCCAAAGGGACACGCTGCGCGTTCGCCCTCTGGGCGTGCGCTTTGCGCATACGGGCACGGCTTGAGGCCGAACGGAGATGCTACGCGAACGACGCCTAAAGCTTCCGCTCAGTCGAGCCGCTGACGCTCTAGGCGTTAAGAGTTAAGCGTTAAGCGTTAAGCGTTAAGAGTTCCCTGTATTTATTGAAAGTTTTGCCTACACACAAAAACACTAATTTTGTGCGGTAAGAAACTTTTTCTATCTGTAGTTAGAGTTTTACTGCAAGTCAATTAAACAGATTCACCCATTTGTATGAGGTAAACCATGAGTGAATAGAAGTATTTTATAGCTAACAACACATTAAAAATATACTTATAATTTTACCTTATAGAATTAATCGTGAATGTTAATATCAGTTCCCAATTCCTCAAACGAGTCTTTACTTGTTTACTCTCAATTAGTTTAGTTGCAGGCTGCGAATCAATGCAAGCGCAGCAAATAACTATACGAGAAGAAAATGTTGTTTATGGTCAGAGTAATGGCGAATTAGCTGACCAAGGTTACACCCGTACTTACGATATTTATACGCCAAAGTCTTATTCTCCTAGTCGTCCTATGCCATTAGTTATGGTATTTCATGGAGACGAAGGCAGTGGACGCTCAATTAGTAATGTATCTCAATTTAATAAATTAGCAGACCAAAAAGGGTTTATTGTTGTTTATCCTGATGGCATTGATCAGAGATGGAGTATAAAAAATAAAAATAAAAGAAATATTGATGATGTTTCTTTTGTGAAGAATTTCATTAATCATATACAAGAAGTTAGAAATATTGATAATCGTAGAATATACGCCAGTGGTTTTTCTAGAGGTGGAATACTAACCCAAGCTTTGAGTTGTGAACTATCTGATAAAATAGCAGCTTTTGCTTCTGTAGCTGGTTCTTTGCCAAGGCGACTAAAACCAAATTGCCAACCAGAAATGCCTGTATCTATGTTAATGATTAATGGCACAAACGACCAATCTGTAAATTATCAGGGTGATAAAAAAACTCAAAAAGGATCGCTCGTTTCTATTCCAGAAGCAATAGAGTTTTGGCGTACTCACAACCAATGTCCGGAATATACTGCCAAAAATGATACATTTTTGGCTGGGAATCAGAGCGATGCTCCAGCAGGGAGCCGCGCAAGCCGCGATCGCTCAAAACTTAAAACCTATTCCTACTCCGGTTGTAGCGCTGGTTCCGAGGTTGTAGAATTAGCTGTAGTCAACGGCGGACATCTCTGGTACGGTGGTAGTTCTACTGATAAAGATGTAAATGACTTCAATAAAGACCTCGGTTTAGACTCAACTCAGACGATTTGGGACTTCTTTGAGCGTCATACTTTACCTTTAGTTTGAAAGGGTGTAGGGGTGTAAGGGTGTAGGGGTGTAGGAGGAGCCAGTGCTGTGGGGAGCCAGTACTGCCAAGAGTTGTGCCTTGCGGAGCCAGTACTGCAGGAGGGTTTCCCTCACTTGGTATCTGGCGTCGGGTTAAGCCCGTTGTGGCAACTAGCCCCGATAGGCGTAGCCGTGCCGCAGGCATAGGGGGCGCTACGCAAACGGAGAGGGTCTCCCTCCGTAGGTATCTGGTGAGACAGCGCTGCAGGAGGTGAGACCAGTGCTGCGGGAGGGTCTCCCTCCGCAGGCATCTGGCGAACCCGAAGGGGTCTCCCGACCTAGGCGACTGCGTTCGCGTAGCGTGCGCTTTGCGCTTACCCGAAGGGCGTCCGGGTTCCCCGACTTGAGGCACCTGGCGTTGTAGGGAAGAAGTAGAATGGTAGGTTGGGTAGAGCGTAAGCGAAACCCAACAGACGTTTGATATTATTGGGTTTGACTCCGTTCAACCCAACCTACGACTTGTTTTAGAAGTCAGGAATCTTGTTGTTCACAAATGATTTATGACTCCTAGATGATGCAGATTATAGGCGATCGCAATGTCCGCCTCATTCCAGATGTTCTAGTTGGTGGTAACAATGGCAGCACTAATAGCTTAGTTGATGGGCTACTCTCCATGATTTTATGCAATCAAACTGCGAAACTTGATGAAAAGACAATACCTTTGCAGGCGAAATCACAACCAACAACCACATCAGAACCAACTCCATCGTCAAACGATCATCAGCCTGTTGTTATTGATTTTCCATTAGATGGAAATATCGCTAAGTAAGACGAATTGTCACAACTGATTCAACAAAAATAATCACAAAAAAGCACTAGTAGTTATCCACTGCTAGTGCCTCAATATCCTAGAGTTTATTACCTATGTAGAACTTTTGCTAAAGTCATGAAAAAGATAATAGATGCATCCCTTACGATGATGAACCAAAAAAACGTATGAAATAAATACTCAAAAAAGCTAGTAAATGCACCGCATCCTTGTCAAACATATGAAAACTATACATAGTTTAAAGTCGCAAGATAATGGAAACGTCTTCCTATTGAAATGGATATTAGAATAAAAAGATAAGTCTAATAGAGGAAGACGTTTTTTGTGTTAAGTCTTTTCACGATTAATGTTCTCAGTCACTGAAACACATGATCGCGCAGATCAACAGACGCAAGGGGCGCGTATCGCATCTGATGTCTTTGCCTTAATACAGGTAAAGAAATTTGCACTCTTTTTGGACACACTCATGCAGTACAATCAATCGCTTTCACCCCAGATCGTGAGCTACTAGCGAGTGGTAGTTGGGATAAAACCGTTAAACTTTGGGTAGCTTGTTTAATAGAAGGAGAGCTAGTGGAGTCAAGTTTTGCTCCTATAGCAGGGAACAAGGAACACCCGAACGCTTAACAGACTTGAAAGTCTCTTGGTGACCGTATTTTCTCATTAGTTCGTGTCCTAATCTACCTGGCGACTGCTATAACTTTAAGCGTCTACTCAAACTATTGAAACTAACTATCAGTAATCTAACTTGTGTGGGGTCAAATAAAAAGTGATAATTAATCTCAATAATTTCTTGTTGAATTAATCACTATCACCTACCATGACCATTACTCTCACACAAAAAGAACACTGGGAACTTTGGGCAGAAGCTGAAATGAACAGCTTGCAAAACTCAGAGTCTGATGAATTTATTTGTCAGATACCAAAACTTCTTGGTAAGGGCTATGTGCGAGAAATAGAGGTGCATCCTCATCTGTTGCTTTCAATTATCAACTATGAATGTCACGAGGATTTATTAACAAAAATTTCTGAATGGGATCATCCCTTACAATTTTTTGTCCTGCTTTCAGGCAAATATGTAGATGAATACGGAGGACAGGTTGGGGAAGGATACACACTCATCTCTGGTAGCGGTGTTCAACCAAAAATGACTGTAGAGAGTCCAAAATCTCGGTATGTAGGTGTTGACATCGAACTGGCACCTGATCTTCTCACAACCTTTTTCCCTGATGAGGATGGACAAATTCCTCGCCAATTGAGGCTGCTGGCAAAAGGTAAAGACTGGCAGACATTAATTTATCCCCAAATTACAACAGCTATCCAAGGAGTGGCACAGCAAATCGTCAGTTGTCCTTACAAAGGGATGATGAAGCGGATGTATTTGCAGGGGAAGGTCATAGAATTAATGGCATTGCAACTGGGTCCGATCTTTGCAGATCAGGGTGGATTACATTATTCGCCTCGACTAAAGCCTGCGACTATCGCCCGTATTGATTATGCCAGGGAAATATTACTCTCCCGTCTGGAGAATCCGCCATCGATAGTGGAATTAGCGCAACTTGTGGGGGTGGGTACTACTACTCTCAAACGCGGATTTACAGAACTCTTTGGCACAACAGTATTTCGCTACATCACCGATAAGCGTATGGAGTGGGCGGAGCAACTATTGCGGCAAGGTCATACTACCGTTGCTGAGGTTGCCAACAAGATCGGTTATTCTAACCCAGGACACTTTGCAGCTGCCTTTAGGTCTAGGTTTGGTATCACCCCAAGTCAATGTTTGATGGGTAAAAAAGTTCTTTTGGGATCGAAAAGTCTTTTGTGAGTAGATTGGATTGCCAACTTTTCTCTATACTCAGGTTTATTCAAATTAAAAATGTTTTCAACAGTGATGCTGCATTTAGCTCCCCGACTTCTTGAAAAAGGTGGGGGCCTGGGTCAATACGGTTCGGTTAAGATCAGAACGCCTGCGGCGACCCCCTTAAAAAGGGGGTAAAAGAGGGTTAGAAGCCCCCCTTAAAAAGGGGAGCCAGTGCGTTGGGGAGGACAGTGCCGTGGGCGGGTTTCCCGACAGTCGCGCACCTGTCCGTTGAGCCAGTACTGCAGGAGGGTTTCCCTCACTTGGTATCTGGTGAGACAGCGCGAATGACGGCTCTCCCGACCTAGGCGACTGCGAACCCGAAGGGCATCCGGCTCTGCCGACTTGTAGCACCTGGCGTGGGTTGGGGGGATCTCTGTTGAGATAAACAAGCTAACCGAATCGTATCGGGAGCTGGGCAGCTACTTTTGAGTAGGACTCAGGACTGAGTAAGGTCAATAAGCAAAGTTTTTGTGAAATGGTGTGTGTAGGGAGTTGTTATGAAGCGTTGGCATTTGTCTGGTAGTGTTCATTGGCTAGCAATATGTTTATTGGGATGCAGTAGTGCTTTTGCCATTGGGCCTGGATATGCACAAAATCAGGAAAATTTAGTGACAAATCCGGCTCAAAGGGTAGCTCCTCCAGCCGATGGTGAACCCCTGAAAAAAGGGATTAATCAGAATAAAGCTACCCAAGACAAAGCAGGATCGGGGAAGCAAACCTCTGGCAGAATTCCACGAGTTAGTGAGATAGAGCGTCCACTTCGTAGTGCCAGAATGTTGGTGCAATCGCCAACCCCACAAACAGCGCCAACCCCACAAACGACACCTGCTGAACGAATTGTACAAATCAGCTTCGTGAAGGCAAATCCTACAAACAGAGGTTTGGAACTGGTTTTACAAACATCACTTGCTGCTAGCTTGCAACTACCCAAAAAGTATGGTCAAAATGGGGTTCCGGCTATTGGGACTGTCTTACCCAATCCGAATGGGAAAATCCCGCGCAATCGCTACACATCAGAACCGTATACTACAAACGATCAATCAGACCTCACCAGATCTGCAGAACAATACCGAAGAAAATTTCTCTAGCGATGCCTTTAGCCCCCGTGTTGGGATTGTCTACCAGCCGATTCCGGCGATTTCGCTGTATGCTAACTATAGTCGTGCATTTATCCCAAACACTGGAACCGCATTTGGTGGCGGTTCATTTGAGCCACAACGCGGCACTTCCTATGAAGTAGGCATCAAAGGAGATATCAGCAATAGACTTTCTGCGACTCTTGCCTACTACGACTTGACCCGATCCAATGTCTTGACCACCCATCCAGTCAATCCTGACTTCTCAATCCAAACAGGAGAGCAACGCAGCAAGGGGGTTGAACTCAGCATTGCTGGGGAAATTTTACCAGGATGGAACATTATTGCAGGTTATGCTTACACGGATGCAACAATTACCAAGGACAACGACTTTCCAGTAGGCAACTTGCTGAGTAATATTCCCAAACATAGCTTTAACATTTGGACAAGCTATGAAATTCAATCGGGTGGTCTCAAGGGATTTGGCGTTGGTGGAGGATTGTTTTTCGTCGGCGATAGACAAGGAGATCTAAACAATACGTTTGAATTACCGAGTTATCTCCGCACCGATGCTGCTATCTTCTATAAACGAGATAGATTCCGGGCAGCGATTAATTTCAAGAATCTGTTTGATGTAGACTATTTTGAATCTAGCAGGAATAGTAGCATAGGTCTTTTCTATGGCGATCCATTCACAGTGCAGGGCACGATTCGCTGGGAGTTTTGACCATAAACGAAACGGGTTCCGGGCAGCGATTAATTTCAAGAATCTGTTTGACGTTGACTATTTTGAGTCGGCGTCGAACAGGGTAAACGATCAATGGCAAGCAACAAACCCATTATTCATATATCTACTCTATTTAGATGCGTTTGCCCTGGTGCAAGATCTGAGCCTATCATTTCTCGCAATTGAGCCAGCACAGCAGTTGCATGATTCTTGGCTTTCACTTTTGCCCAAGTGTAAGCGATTGTTTGCTCAGGTGCGATGATAAAAGTTGAACGCTCTACACCCATGTACTCTTTACCCATAAACTTTTTCAATCGCCATACTCCGTAAGCTTCAGCTAACTGATGCTCTGGGTCACTTAATAAAGTTATTGATAAGTTATGTTTATTGATAAATTTACAATGAGATTTTTGTGAATCTGGACTGACACCCAAGATTTTCGCTCCTAATTTACTAAAGTCTTGAGATAACTCGCTAAAATCTTTAGCTTCAGTGGTACAACCAGGAGTGTCATCTTTGGGATAGAAATAAAGGACTACCCATTGACCAGAGAAATCACCTAGACTAAGTTGGTTACCGTCTTGATCTATCCCAGAGAAATCAGGAGGTTTTTGCCCCTGTTGAGGTATGTTGTTCACCATACAATTATCTAGATAATATCTTTAACAGAATACTAGAAACTCGGTTTCTCAAAGAACCCGAGTTTTTGTGTTGCGATTATCTTACTTTTTGATTATTTCAAAGTAACTTTTTCATTTTCGCCAACATTGGGTTTTTCTCCTGTTGTCATCGCCTTCACCAGTGCAATTGTGTGCGCGACAAAACTCGAAGGAGCATCCCAATACTCAGCCTTTTCTACACTAACTTTGAGCAAAGCAATATCAGGTTCATCTAGTTCCTTGGGAAACCAAGCTTTTAGTTGTGGTTTCCACAGCTGCTGTAGTTTGTTGCGATCGCGTACCAATTGAGCTGAACCCGACACTGAAACATAGCTCTGCTTTTGTGGATCAGAAAAACTGACGTTGACTCGCTCTTGCTGCTCAATTTCTCTTACCTTATGAGAACTGGCGTAGGTAAAGAACCAAAGATCGCCATCAGGTTCCACCTCTGAGTTAATTGACATCGGACGACTGCGCAAAGTCCCGTCTTCATCTACTGTAGTCAGCATCCCAATGTCAATATCTTTGATCAGTTCACGTAGCTTCTTAATTTGTTCGTTACGGTTTTCGGAATCTGTCATTTTTTCTACTCTTGTCTGTACTATCTAGTTTGAATATGAGCACTTTACTGCAAGTCAATTCTAGGCACACTAAAGCTCTCTTATAGTGTTAGCGCTTGCATACAACAGTGACTTGAGTCCAAAGGTGGAGTTTAGCCGCCAGAAGAGGTACGTAAATGGAGGTAAATGAACAAAAAAAGCTATTCTTGATACTTCATAAACACAACAGGAACTTTTATCAACTTCTTTGCTAATTGAGATAATCCAAACTTGCGTTTGAGAGATGGTGGTAACTCCTCAAAGGAAATTGCCACAAAACCAAAGCGACTGTAAAACTGCGCCAGTTTCTCACCCAGACACTCTAAATAAAGTGGTTGAGTCGCCTGGGTAATCAAATGCTGTGTCAGAAAACTCCCCAAACCTCGACTTCTCCAAGCTGGTAAGACAACCAAACTACCGAGTTCTTGGGCACCAGAGAAGTTGCGTAATTGTCCGCAAGCGATTAATTGCTTGTTACATTCTATTACCCAGAATTGCTGCCATCGTATTTGGGTAGGGTCAAGTATTGCCCCTAGTACCAACAACCGAATAGACCAGATATCCTCAGATGTTGCGCTGCGAAGCGTACACTCAGTTGGCAAGGACACATTGTTCTGTTTCATAGTTTTTCTTGATTAATGTCACGCTTAAGGAATTTATCCACTGGCTTATATAGCGGTTCTCATTTGAATCACATACACCACTACGAATAATGTAGAGCACGTAAATGTAACGTCTCTACAGTTGTGTATTGCACGCAACCGAGAAGCGCTATGTTTCAACTGTATCCACTTGTTTTGGCGTGACAGATCAGTTGCAAAACAAAGCAATTATAAGGAAGGCGATGCTCCAGCAGGGAGCCGCGCAAGGCGCGATCGCTCACAATCAGCCTCTTGCAAAAGTCAAATTTGGTCAAAAAACCACGCAGGACTCGTGGAAAAACGATGACTTTCCCAAGATTGTGATTGACGACATTTGTGGGATAGAAGTATGGTAAGGTATTGTTATAAAGTCGGTTCTAATGGGGGTCAGCCATTAGAGGTAAGGGGGAAAGTCCGGTGTAAATCCGGCGCTGTCCCGCAACTGTAAAGGAGATAAGTATCTCTCAGCCAGGATGCCCGCCGAAGTTAACTTGTTAGTTCTGCACGTCTGCGAGGTACAGATGAACAATCCCATGAATGTTTTTACAAATTTATACAATTTGCCAGCTTCACGTTCTCATAGTGGCACAGATGCATTCAAGATGATGTCTTGCTACAATAGGCACGGATATACGATTAGTTGACGGTAAAAATTACGACTCTAGGTATAGCTCTCATTCGTACTAGTTTTTTCTAGGTGTAAATGTTTAGAGTTGTTCTTGATAGTTAAGAATTCTTTGCAATAGTTTTCACACAGTCAGCAGGGCTGGACTTTGGTGTTGGCAACACTGTGTGAGATTTGCGGTTTGAACTTCCTCCCATACACTTCAAAATCAATGATCAACAAACAACATACTTTATTTGTTTGCAGGACTTGTGCTAGTACCTGGCAAGACGGCAAGCGAGTTGGTGAAAGTGGTGGTCAACAACTACTACAGCAGCTTCAGGAACTTGCGCAAAACTGGGAATTGCGAAATAATTTCCCAATTCAGGGAGTTGAATGCATGAGTGCTTGTAATCGCTCTTGTGTCATTGCCTTTGCTGCCCAAGATAAATTAACCTATCTCTTTGGCGATTTGCCAGTTGACAGTAGCGCCGAAGCCATTCTGCAATGTGCCAGTCAATACTACGCTAAACCCGATGGTTCACTGCCTTGGTCAGAACGACCCCAAGCACTGAAAAAGGGGATTTTGGCAAAGATTCCACCACTTAATTAAGTGGGCGAAATTAAACCTAACTTGTTGTTCATTGAGGACTGATACCAAATCCGGATCTAATACCCCCTTTGTTATTTAGTCCGCGTAGGCGGACTTTGTTTGTGTAGTCAAGCCAGTGCGTTGGGCAGCTTTGCCGACTTGTAAGCGCAAGGCGCACGCTACGCGAACGCGCAGCGTCTCCGCAGGAGTTAGCACCTGGCGCGCGATTTCTAATCGCCTGGGTTAAAAGGGGGTTAGAAAAGCGGATTTCGGTATGACTAAAAGTTCTCAGTTCCCAATCCCTAGAGCGCCGGTACATTAATCCCAAAAACCCGGTTTATTTGAGTTGAGTATACGAGATCTCAAGTTTTTCGACAGAGAGAAACCGGGTTTTTTGCCTCCTTTTTGACTACTGTAGCGGCGCTGTAGTACCCAAATCATTAGTTTTCATTAATAAGATAAACTTATGCAGATTAAAAGTGCAACATTAGGCTATCCCCGTATTGGTAAAAATAGGGAAGTCAAGAAATCACTAGAAGCCTTTTGGAGTGGAAAGATAGCAGCAGAATCGTTGTTACAAACAGTAACAGAAGTTGAAGAAGCTAACTGGAAAACCCAGTTAGATGCAGGAATTGAAAAAATTGGGATTGGAGATACCACACTCTACGATCATGTACTTGACTGGGCGTTTCGTTTTGGTTTAATTCCCGAACCCTTCCAACAGTTTTCCGGCTTAGAACGCTACTTTGCAATGGCACGAGGGAAAGAAGGAATTCCCGCTCTTGAAATGACAAAGTGGTTCGATACTAACTATCACTATCTTGTCCCTGAAATCGCCTCAGAAATCCTGTCAGCAGATTTCAGCGACTTTTTAGAAACGGTCCGGCGTGCCCAAAAGATATTAGGTAAAAGGGCAATTCCCATCATACTTGGTCCCTGTACACTCTTGCGCTTAAGCAAACTAGAATCAAATATTGACGAGGCGGTATCAAAGCTAATACCACTTTACATCAACCTACTTACAGAACTGAAAAATCTGGGAGTAGACGAAGTGCAAATGCACGAACCTGCCTTAGTTTTGGGTGATGCCAATTCCTGGAAAAAACACTTTCAAACAGTTTATAACTCACTTGAGTCTGTAGAACTACCCCTACACCTAGTTACTTACTTTGATGACTTAGGGGAAACCTATCCTTGGGTGATAGAATTACCAGTCAGCGCAATTAGTTTGGACTTCACTCGCGGACGAAACTTAGAGTTAATCAAAACTTACGGTTTCCCTGAAGATAAGCGACTGGGATTAGGAATTATAGATGCCAGAAACATTTGGCAAATTCGTCCAGAACAAGTTCTCTCCGTATTGCAAGAGATTGTAGACAATTTACATGTAAAGTCTCTAGATATTCAGCCATCAGCTTCTTTGCAGTTTGTTCCCTACGATGCTAAGGGAGAAAAACAACTGCCATCAGCATTAAGAAATGTTTTAAGTTTTGCAGAACAGAAACTTCAAGAAGTGGTGCTTTTAGCTCGAACCATCACAGGAGAAAACACCAAGAGAGAGCAAGAATTGATTGAGTCAAGCTGGAGTCAATTTGAGCAGTTCAGTCCCGTCAATCACTCAATTCAAGAAAGAATAAAAACTCTGAAGATTGATGATTTTCAGCGTTCCTTATCCTATGGATTGCGTCTTGATTGCCAAATTCCTCTTCCTCTGTTCCCGACAACCACAATTGGCTCTTTTCCCCAAACCTCTGAAGTACGCCAACTCCGAGTCCGCTATAAACGGGGTGAATTGAGTCAAAAAGCATACCGAGACGAAATTGATGTTGAAATTGCCAAGAGTATTAAACTACAAGAGGAATTAGGGTTAGATGTTCTAGTTCATGGTGAATTTGAACGCACCGACATGGTGGAATTTTTTGGACAGCAGTTATCAGGCTTCGCTTTCACTGAAAATGGTTGGGTGCAAAGTTACGGTAGCCGTTATGTTCGTCCGCCAATTATTTACGGTGATGTGATTCGTACTGCGCCTATGACAGTGCGTGAGTTTAAAGTAGCTCAATCATTGACTGAAAAACCTATCAAAGGGATGTTGACAGGTCCTGTAACTATCTTAAATTGGTCTTACACCAGGACGGATATTTCTCGTCAAGAACAAGCTTTTCAAATTGCTTTGGCGTTGCGGGATGAGGTAGCGGATTTGGAAGCAGCTGGTGCAAAAGTCATTCAAGTAGATGAACCAGCGCTACGTGAGGGTTTACCTCTAAAGCCTCAACGGTGGAGTGAATATCTTTCTTGGGCTGTGGATTCATTTCGTTTGGCGACAGCAGTAGCCCAACCTCAAACTCAAATTCATACCCACATGTGCTACTGCGAATTTGGTGACATTATCAAGGATATTGAACGGTTAGATGCTGATGTGATTTCGATTGAAAATAGTCGCAGCAATAATCAAACTTTGCGAGAAATAACATCAGGTGGCTACTCACATCAAGTTGGTAATGGAGTTTATGACATCCATAGTCCCGTAGTCCCAACAACTGAACAGATTTTAGAGCAATTGCGGACTGGAGTTGCTAATTTACCCGTAAAACAAATTTGGGTGAATCCAGATTGCGGTTTGAAAACTCGGCGTTGGGAAGAGGTGATTCCCTCAATGAAAAACATGGTAGAAGCCGCCAAAGTCTTGCGGGAGGAAGTTAACGCACCTCCGAGATAGCAGTAATAGCCTCAGACTAAGGTCTGAGAGTGCTTTAAGACTTTTTCAAGAGGCTTATTGTGGAACCTAACAATAAAGCCTCATTATCTACACTATTCTGTGCGTTCTCCGCATTTGTGCGGTGCTTTTTGTTTTGGAGTTAAAAAATGATGATCACAACAGTAGAAACAATTACAGCAATTGACGACAAGCTATCCAAGCGATTTTTAGAACTCGATCCAGCAGGTTACTTTATCATCTATTTAGATCCGGGAGCAGGCTTAATCTGCGCGAAACATTTTACCAATGAAATTAATCAGCAAGGATTAGCGATCGATCCAGAAACCGGAAAGCCCATTCCTGCAACTGTCAAAGTGCAAAGACAAGCAACTACCCTGTTTACAGGAAGAACTGCCAAAGAAATTTGTATTCAACTATTTGAGTCAACAAAACCCTGCCCAGTCAGGCGATTGGATCATGCGGCTTACTTAGGACGTGAGTTTATGCGAGCAGAATTGGCATTGGTGACTGGACAAGACTATGTACAAGATTAAATAGGCTTGTGATGATTTAACGGTGCGGTTGATGGGTTGCCGATCGCTTTTGCGACAACACCGATAATCTTTCTTTGTCATCTCAACCAACCATCTTTATTCCGTCCGCTGCATTTGGATTGTTAGACCGCCACGATCGCCCTCTCATTTACCGATCTGCTCACACACAACCTTACTGTCCACGTCCTGGTTTACAATCTGCAAAACCTAACGCCTCTGTATCAAGAAAGCTAGCGATCGCCATCTCAACCACTGCTTCGATAGGATATTCGATTTCAGCCGCACGAGCAACTAGAGCGGCGCGAATTCGTTCAGGCAAGCGTCCTAAGATGGCTTCGGCATCAGCAGGAGAAAGCTGTTCTTGAAGTTTGGCTTGCATAACTTTACATCTCCGTCGGAATTTGGACGTTGTAAGGTGGTTCAGTGGCTCTTAAAATAATCGCTTCTAGCTCCAATAATAACGCAGGGCTTTCCCAGTGCGAAATCAACTGCATTGCAATCCGCACATCCTCATCGTCATATTTGTCGAGCCATGCCCACAGAAAAGCTTTATGCCCGCCACTGAAACGACCCCGCAAGCTTTTAGTTTTACCGATGTAGAGTAATCCGTCAGTCCTGTGCCTGATTGCGTAAATGCCAGGACGAGGAGGAATATTCTCAAACCCACGGCTTAAGGGCTGGCATTGCTCAAAGGGAATAAAGGCGATCTCGTCTAGAATTCTCCGCGCTTGGATTTGCAGTTCAGAATCGTTCGTTGGCATGAAAGCAAGAAGGCTAATTGCACACAAATCATGTTCTCATAAATTCTGTCACAACCTGTAAGCGCGTCCAGGCACTCATTATTTAGCTATAAGTTTGCCTAGACACGCTGTCACATTAACTATTGAGCGCAGTTAATTAGAACTTATGTGTTTTGAGAAGCAGAAAATGATTTTGAAACTTGCACTTCAAAGTCATGGATTGCAGACATGAACCCAGTACTGCTGTCATTACAGCAATTTTCAGGTAATTGAACCACAAACTACGGTAAGCTGGTAGTAAAGTAATTGTTAGATTCGATGCCAGTATCTTATTCAGGTGATTTGCGTCGTCGCGTGATTAGAGCTTGGGAAG